>JAABUX010000270.1_pt1 | contig 87469 bp, 88 predicted proteins | sample 5561851 | NCBI WGS metagenome assembly JAABUX01 (sample SAMN10711883, study PRJNA513361) | rock metagenome | isolation source: Antarctica rocks | place: Antarctica: Victoria Land, Richard Nunatak red sandstone | collected 2016-01-03 | reverse complement strand
CGACACGGCGACCGTTTGGCATCGCGGTATCGGCCGGGGCACGAAAGCCCCCATCCAGCAGCGGATTGCCCAGAAACTCGAACACGCGCCGGCCGTATGGCTCGCCCAACTCCGGGTCGGAGGAGTGGTAGTCCGCCGCGGCGACCTGCCAACTGCCGGAGCCTCGATGCAGTGCGGAGAGGAATGCCGCGGCGTATCGGGCGTTCGCCAACGGGTCGAACGCGTCGTCGAGCGTCGCGAACGCCGACGGGTGGTACATCAGGTTGACCTGGAAACAACCGACATCGATCGAGCGCCGACCCTCCGCGAGTGCGGCCGCCGTCCACTCGATCGCCTCCCGCTTGCTGCCGAACACGTGGTCGAACCCGTCCAGGTTGGTGCTCCAGGGCCACGGCTCGATCCGGTTCGCGCCGGGCACGGGCCGTCCGGTCTCGACTTGGCCGATCGCGTGCAGCAGGCCGCTCGGCAGCCCGGCCTCCGCCTCGACGAGTGTCGCGGCGGCGGCGCAGTCCGGCCCCTCGACCGGCATCGCGCGGGCGCCTGGCGAGACGCAGACGACGCTGAGCACAAGTCCCGAAAACCACCCCGAACGTGCGGCCGAACGAGGCAAGCGAGCTACAGGCTGAGCCGAAGGTTCGAGAGCTGGCCGCCGATCTGGGCAAACGCGTTCTGCAGGTCGGCACCGGTCGCCGACAGGAAGTAGTCCGACGGGTTGCTGGCGCAATTCGAGAACAGCAACTGGGTAGCCGCCGAAATCCCGCCGTCATGGTTGAACAGGATCGTGTAGATGGTGATGCCTGCTGCTTGATGGCCGTGCACATCTGGGTCATGCGGAGGTTTATCGTCGTGGTGGCGTTGGCCTGCGTGTTCGGCACGTTGCCGATAAGGTTCTGGTTCAGCCGGCCATAACCGGAGTAGTCGGTGTCGCCGTCGTTGACCCAGCCGCCGGGACCTTGGCCGGGCGCGCCACCCGGCCAGTCGTACCATTGGTTGTTGCCGTCGGTCATCAGCACGATGACCTTGCGCATGTGCGGGGTGTTGTAGGCCAGCGGCATCCCGCTCAAGCCCCACAAACCTTGCCAGTTTGGGCTCAACGTCCACCAGCCGGCCTGCAGGCCGAGATTGATGAACGTGCCGCCACGAAACGTCGCGGTGCTTTGGGCGACGGATTGCAGCACGGTGGCCCGGCTCGCCGTCTCCGGCAGGATCGGCTGGGCCGTGCAGCCGAGGTTCGGTCCAACCGCGTAGTTCTGCGGCACGGTCGTCTGATTCTGCTCGGTGATGTTGGTCGGCGACCAGTCGTTGTCGCCCATGATGGTCTGGTTGCCGACCTTGTACTTGCCGAGCGTCGAGGCCCATAAATACGGGGTGAACGGTGCCGCCGCTGGGTTCGCGTCGGTGAGGTCGTTGCCGTTCTTCACGCGCGCCATCACGCAGCCATGCCAGCCGGCGGTGGAGTACGCGCTCGCGAGATAGCTGCCCGGCGCGAGCCAGCTCGTGTGGGTCTTGCCAACGTTGACCTCGGCCGTGAACGGCACGACGGACACCCAGAGGTTGGGCACGGTGTCCTGCGGCCCGGTGCCGAACAGGATGTTGACCAGGGTGCTCGCCGACGTGACGACCGACTGGATCGGCGCGCCGGCCATGGAGCCGGTGTTGTCGAGCACCATCGCGACCTCCAGGCCGGTCGACTGGCTAATGGCGGTGGCGCCGGCGGTGACGACGATGTTGGTGAACCCGAGCTCCGCCATCAGGGTCATCGGCACGGCGGCGCTGCCGGTCATCTTGGTGGTCGAGGCGGCGGGCTGTGTCACCAGCGGGGTCGTGGCGACCGCGCTGAGGTATCCCGATCCGTCCGGGCCCCCGATCGGCTGGAAGTTCGCCTTGAACAGCGCGATGCCGTCGGCGGTGTTGCTGGTCTGCGACGTGGTCCGCGCGGCCGCGAGCACGCCGGCGTCGACCGCGACCTGCAGGCGCGACTGCACCAGCCAGACGCGTGCGGAGTCGATCGCGATTCCGGGTAGGGCGATCAGCGGCACGGCGGCCAGCGCCGTCATGATCGCCACGTTGCCGCGCCGGCGAGCGTTCGAAATCACGGCCCCGACCATGCCGACATGAACCGGGGCGTCGCGCGTCGTCATGGTCGGGTACCTGCCAGAATGCTGTTGAGCGACGCCAGCCGCGGCTGGAACAGGGCGACCGAACCGACCGAGGTCGGGTCGCCGGGACCACCCAGGATGGCCGCCGCGAAATTCCATGGCGAAAGCTTGGTGTAGACCTCGGTCACCACCAGCGTGGCGCCGATCGGCAGGACGTAGTTGGCGGGCAGCGTCGGCGTGGCGCCCGCCACGCCAAACTGGCTGACGACCGGCGAGGCGGACGGACTGATCCGCTGCCACGCGATCTTCTGCGTGCCGGCCACGTTGGTGACGCCGCTGATGACCGTGCCGCCGAACTGGCCGGTGACCGAGACGCCGTCGCCGGCGGCCAGCTGCGACACCTTGAACAACGTCGTGAAGTCATCTGCGTATAGCGAAGCGTATTGGCTGGTCACCTGCGCCAGGCTGGTCGCCGCCGTGTCGAGCTTGAGCTTCGCCCGCAGGTAGAAACTGACGTCGGCGGCGCCCAGCATGGCAAGCGCCAGGAACGGCGCCACCATGGCAAACTCGATCCCGGCCAGGCCGCGCCGCGCGCCGAGGAGGCGTGCCGGCCAGCGCCGGATCGCGTCAGAACGGCTCATTGAGCACCACGATGGAGGAAGTGTGGATCAGGTTCGCGTTGCCGGTCAGCCCGACGGTGAGCCCGACCAGCCACGGCTGCGTGTAGGTGAGCGTGTAGCTGACGAACTGGCTGGCGCCGCCGGGACCGTCGACGCCGCCCAGGCCGGCGTTGAGTGCCGCGATGTTCACATAGCTGGACTCGGTCATCCCCAGGTTGGCGGCGCTGAGCAGGCCCCCGGCGGTCTGGATCACCACGCCCTGGATCGCGGCGACGCGGCTGGTTCCGCCGGACCCCGGCAGCGACAACGCCCCGGTGCTGCCGAAGCGGGCCCCGGCGCGCCCGCCGAAGTCGAGCGCCGCGCCGATGGCGAGGTCGTAGCAGACCTCCATCGTCAACAGCATCATCGTGATGAACACCGCAGACACCATGGCGAACTCGATCGACGTCACGCCGTGCGAGCCGAGCGTGCGTGCCATCGCCGGGCGGGAGAATTTGCGGCGTGTCATGGTCGTGGGCGACCGTGCGGGCGTGCAACGCGACCACGAGGCCGATCAGGAACAACGCCGCCGCGACCAACGTCGCGACCCCCCGCGCGTCGAGGTCGTGCAAGTTCACGACAGGCTCTTTTTCACGATGACCTGCATCGACGTGAGGCCGACGATGAACAGGACGATCGCCCCGGCGAACACCTTCTTGCCCAGGTCGTTGTCGAACAGGCGGCCGATGTACGCCGGGTTCAGCAGGAACATCAGCAGGCCGTCGACCACCGGCAGCCCGCACAGGATCACGATGCTGGTGCGGGCCTCAGACGCCAACGCCATGCCGCGCGCCCGCAGCGCCACCCGCTTGCGGATCACGTCGCCGAGGTTGTCCAGGGTCTCGCTCAGCCCGCCGCCGGTCTGGCTCTGCAGGCCGATCGCCGACGCGAAGAACCGATATTCGGCGAGCGAGTTGCGCTCGGCCATGTCGAACAGCGCGTTCTCGAGCACGGCGCCGAGCGCCACCCGGTCGGCGACGCGGCGGAACTCGGGCGCGGTCGGCTCCGGGGCTTCGCGGGCGATGACGCGCATCGACTCCGCCACCGGGATGCCGACCCGCACGCCGCGCACGATCATCGCCAGCGCGTCGGGGAACTGCGAGTAGAGCGCCTGCCTGCGGCGTTTCAGGCACCACAGGAAGAACTGGCGGGTCAGCAGCAGCCCGCCCACCGGCACCAGGACCAGGCCGATCGACCCGATCAGCGGGATCAGCAGCTGCACCCCGAGCCGCGCCACAATGACGCCCACCGGGAGCACCAGCCACCACTGCGCCAGGTATTGCTCGGGCCTGGTGGTGTCGTAGGCGAGCCACAGGAGGACGCGATGCAGCACGTGCTCCGTCCCGTCCGTCCGCCGCGCGCTGCGGCGCGTCGCCACCGCCGCCGCGACCACCGGGACATATTCGGCGGTCACGAGTTCGACCCGCGCCGCGAAACGCCGCTGCGCTTTCTGCAGCCGCAGCGCGAACAGGCCGCCGGCCACCAGCAGCGCCAGCAGGCCGGCAGTCAGGCCGAGCAACAGGGGCATCGTCGAGGGCGCGTTCATTCGACGACGCTGTCCAGCGCCGCAGCCCAGGCGCGGTCGGTGCCGAAGTAGTGCAGCCGCTGGTGGAAACTCGGCCGCGAGCGGCTGGTGCGGTAGCGCCCGACCAGCCGGCCCTCCGCATTCTCGCCCTCGACCTCGAACTGGAAGATGTCGTTCATGACGACCACGTCGCCCTCCAGGCCGCACACGTCGGTGACCTGGGTGACCCGGCGGACGCCGTCGCGCTGCCGCTCGACCTGCACGATCAGGTCGATGGCGCTGACGATCTGGGTGCGGATGGCCTTCGACGGCAGACCCATGTTGCCCATCTGCACCATGTTCTCGATGCGGGTGATCGCGTCGCGCGTGGTGTTGGCGTGGACCGTCGACATGCTGCCGTCGTGGCCCGTGTTCATCGCCTGCAGCATGTCGAAGGCCTCGCCGCCGCGGACCTCGCCGATGATGATCCGGTCGGGGCGCATCCGCAGCGCGTTGCGGAGCAGGTCGCGCTGGGTGATCTCGCCGCGCCCCTCCAGGCTGAGCGGCCGGGTTTCCATCCGCACCACATGCGGCTGCTGCAGCTGCAGCTCGGCCGCGTCCTCGACGGTGATGACCCGCTCGTCCTCGTGGATCAGCCGGGACATCGCGTTCAGCAGCGTGGTCTTGCCCGAGCCGGTGCCGCCCGAGATGACGACGTTGAGGCGGGACTGCCCGGCGATCTCGAGCACGCGGGCGATGGTCGGCGTCATCGAGCCGTAGCCGACCAGTTTGGCGAAGTCGATCTTGCGCTTGGCGAACTTGCGGATCGACAGGTAGGGGCCGTCCAGCGCCAGCGGCATGAACACGATGTTGACGCGCGAGCCGTCCTTGAGGCGGGCGTCCACCATCGGGCTGCTCTCGTCGATGCGGCGGCCGATCGCGGCGGCGATGCGCTGGCAGATGTTGGCGACGTGGGCGGTATCGCGAAACTTGACGCCTGACAGCACCATCTTGCCGTGGCGCTCGACGAACACGCGGTCGGGGCCGTTGACCATGATGTCGGTGATGTTGTCGTCCTCTAGCAGCGGCTCGAGCGGGCCGAGGCCGAGCATGTCGTGCACCAGCTCGGTCGCGAGCGCGCGCTGCTCGCGGCCGTTCAGCTGCATCCGCCGCTCGTTGGCGATCTCGGCCAGCACGTTCTCGACCTCCTGGACGAGCTTGTCCGGCGTCAGCGAGGCCAGCAGGCTCGGGTCCATCTGGGCCAGGCACAGTGCCCGCAACTCGATCAGCGCCGCGTTGGCCGGGGCCGCCGACGGCGTCGGCACGGGCGCTGCGGCGGGCTTTTCGGCGACGGAGATCTCGGGCGCCGCGACGGTCTCGCGGCGGCGTCCGAACAGCGTCGGCACCACGGCGTTCATGCCGGCGAGACCGCGAGGGCCGAAGCCGGGCGGGCGCGGCCGAACAACCCGCGTTTGCCGCGGCTCGCACCCGGTGTCGCGGCTGCGGTCGCCGGCGGCCGCAGCACGGTGATCTCGCGGCCGAGTTGCAGGATGGCGTCGCGGAACGGCCCGCGCAGCGTCATCGCCGGCGTGCCAGCCGTGGCGGCGTGGCCGATCGCCCTGGCGAGGTCGGGCACCGCCAGGTCGACCTTGACCTTGAGCGCGTCCTCGACCTGCGCCAGCGTCAGGCTGCCGCGCCGGCCGAGCCGGTTCACCACCAGCACCGCCCCGCGCGGCTGCATCGGGCCGTTCGGCAGCGCCATCAGCCGCAGCGTGTCGCGGACGCAGGCCAGCGTCGGCTCCAGCACCAGGATGCGGTGGTGCGCCAGCGTCAGCATGTCGCGGTGCATCGGCTGGCTGCTGAACGGCAGGTCGATCACCGCGAAGTTGTAGCGCCGCCGCAGCTCCTGCAGCAGGCGGTCGGCGGCGCCGTCGGCGTAGCCCGGCTGGTCGGCCAGCTTCTCCTCGGCGGCCAGGATGAACAGGCGGTCGCGCACCGCCTGCGCGGTGCGCTCGACGAACAGTTCGTCGATCCGCTGCGGCGTCTCCAGCGCGCTGCGCAGGCCGCTGCCGGCCACCACACCCAGCAGCATCGCGCAATCGCCGCGATGCAGGTCGGCGTCCATCAGCACGGTGTGGCGCGCCGACTCGACGCCAAAATACCAGGCGAGGTTGCAGGCCAGCGTCGACGCGCCGACGCCGCCGCGAACTCCGGTGACGGTGACCACCCGGCCGCCGTTGACCGCCTGGGCGACCGGGGTGCGTGACCGCAGCAGCGGGCCGAACAGCCGCGCCACGGTGTCGCGCTGCAGCGGTTTGGGCAGGTATTCGAGGATGCCGAGGCCGCGGGTGACCTGGCGGTAGAAGTTGACCTCGTCGCGGTCGCCGATCAGCAGCACGCGCACGTCGGGCTCGACCACCTCGGACAGCCGGTCGAGTGCCGTCAGCGGCTGTTCCTCGCCGCTGATGTCGATGATCAGCGTCTTGGGCGTCGGCGTCTTGCGCAGGATCGCGATGGCGGCGTTGACGTCGGCGCGGCGCAGCTCGAAGTCGGGCGGACCCGCCTCGGCGAGGCCGCCGCGCAGGGCGGCCATGCTGTCGTTGTCGGTGACGAAGCCGACCAGCTCCGGTCGCGCGGTGCGCGCGGACGCCGCGACGTCGGTGGCGGGATTGGCGAGGACCTCTGACATTATTGCCCCGCCGACCCGCCGGTGCCGGCCGACTGGATGGTGATCTGCGCCAGGCCGGAGTCCGGCAGGTTCTTGACCCTGTCCGCGCGCCGGCGATCCAGTGCCGCCACCGCCTGCTGGCCGTCACCGGTGCCGTCGCCGACACCCCGCGCGAGGTCGGACGGGGTGGCGGCCATGCGGCGCAGGTTGATGTCGTTGCTGCGGTTGGGGCGCCACAACCCCTCCCGATAGTACGGGTCGGTCGCCTGGCATCCAGTCGCGGCCAGCAACAGGCCGGCGCAGCAGCAGGCGGTGCGGATCAGCATCGGGCGGCATCCTTCGTTGCGGGATTCTTTGACGGGCGGTGTCATTGCACCACGAACCCGGCGTCGATCGGCCGGTGGGCGAACGAGGCCACCGCCGGCCCGGGACGGCCGACCTGGCGCGCCAGCAGTATCCGCTCGAAATCGTTCGGCAGCGGCCGGCCATCGGTCGGCACCACCAATCCGGCCGGATCCGACACCGGCCGCACCAGGTAGGGCGTCACGATGATGACCAGTTCGGTCTCGTTGCGCTGGAACCCGTCCGAGCGGAATAGCGGGCCCAGGATCGGCAGGTCGCCCAGGAACGGCACCGCGTTGTCGTTGATCGTGGAGTTGTCCTGCAGCAGGCCGGCGATCGCGAAGCTCTGGCCGCTGCCGAGCTCGACCGTCGTCTCCGCCCGCCGCACGGTCAACGCCGGGACCTGGATCGTGGAGTTGAGGTTCGACAGCACGATGGCGCCCTGAGTGGTCAGCTCGCTCACCTCGGGCCTGACCTTCAGGCTGATGTGGCCGTCCGAGATCACCGTCGGCACGAACGCGAGGCTCACGCCATACTGCTTGAACTCGATCGTCGTCTGGTTGTTCTGCTGGGCGACCGGGATCGGGAACTCGCCGCCGACCAGGAAGCTTGCGGTCTCGCCGCTGAGTGCGGTGAGGTTGGGCTCGGCCAACAGGCGGACCAGCTGGTCCTGCTCCAGCGCGTCGACCACGCCGTTGATGCCGAGCCGCCGGCTGCTGATCGCCGCGGCGGCGGCCGGCACGGTCAGGTTGGAGAGCAGGTTCGCGGTCGCGCCGGAGAGTCGCGCGTACGTGCCGATGTTGGCCAGCGCGCTCCAGTTCACGCCGAGGTCGCGGGTCAGGTTGCGGCTCATCTCGACCACGCGCACCCGCAGGTTCACCTGGATGCTGGATTTGACGCTGAGGTTGTTGACCATGAACTGGCCGGTCGGGACGAAGCCGCGCGCGACCTGGACCGCCCGGTCGCCCTCTTGGGGGTTGGCGACCGCGCCGTCGACCGCGATGCCGTTGCCGAGTGTGGCGACCTTGACCGAGGCCTTCGGCACGATGCCGGTCAGGCCGTCGCGGGTCGCCATGGCGGCAAAGGCGTTGGGCATCACGACGACGTCGTAGTCGGCGACCATGTGGCCGGCCGCGTCGACCGCCGCGACCGTGGTGCGGCCCGGCGCCACCCCGAACACGAACAGGCTGGTGGTGCTGGCGGGGCGAACCTCGGCGACCTTGGGGTCGGCCGCGAACACGTTGGACGGAGCGCCGCCGAGCTGGAGCACCCGGCCCACGCCGGCCTGCAGCACCAGGGTCCGCATGCTCGACGGTGTCGGGGCGGCCCTTCTGGTCGTGTGGCTGGCCACGTGGCGCCGCGTCGACCGGTGACGCGCGCCGCGCGGTGCGGCAGGCGCGAACTGGGGCGTGATCTCGGATGCCGTATTGTGCGCCACCGGGGCGGGTGCCGTCGCCGGAGCCGTCGCCGGAGCCGTGGCCGGAGCCGTGGCGGGCGGTGCCGCCGACGGATCCTCGGCGAACGCGGCCGGCGACGACAGGGCGAGCAGGGCGGCGGCGAGATAGGGCGCGATCGGCATCAGAAATGGAACTCCTTGGCGTCGCCGCCACCCTGGAACAGGTGGACGGTGTTGCCGGGGGCAACCGGCGGGTTCTGGCGCAGCGCGGCGGAGACGTCGCCGCCCCAGGTCACGGTCCTGGACTCCGGCTGGCCGAGCCCGGTCGGCAGCCCGGTCGCAAGCCCGGTCGCAAGCCCGGTGGCAAGCCCGGTGGCAAGCCCGGTCGCGTTCTGTTCGGCGGCGACCACCACCAGGGACAGCTTGCCGAGCCGCATCGCGACCGACACGCGTTCCGCCTCGATCGCGGTGACCTCCAGCGTCACGGTGCGGTTGGCTGAGTTCTCGGTCACCAAGTTGCCGCCGCCGTGCACCAGCTCCTGGTCGATCGCGATGACGCGGGTGCCGTGCAGCACCGTCTCGCCGGCGAAGTGGTGTCCGGCGGACGCCGCCTGGTCGTCGATCTGCTGGGTCAGGATGACGTCGACGTGGTCGCCGGGCCAGATCAGTCCGGCGGTGCCGCTGACGGCGTCCACACCGACGCTGATGGCGCGCTCGTTGGGGCCGAGCACGGCGGCCAGGAAGCCGTGGTCGCCGGGGCGCATCAGGTCGGTCGGCATGATCACCTCGTTGACCGCCATGCTGCGGCGGATCATCGAGCCGACCAGCTCGCCGCGGGCGGCCGGGGTGTCGGCCCAAAACCCGGGCTTCAGCGATCCGACGTCGACTTCGGCGCCGGTGACGCTGTCGGGCTTGATCAGGTTGCCGGCCACCAGGCCGACGGCTGCGACCAGCACGGGGCGGGTGGCCGGCACCGGGGGCGCCGCCGCCTCGGCCGCCGAGGAGGCGACCGGGTTGTGCAGCCCGATCCAGGCGATCACGCCGAACCCGGCCGAGCCCAACGCGATGACCGCGAACAAGACGACTTTGAGCAGCATGGCGGGTTACTCTCCAAGCGGGCCAGACGGCCCGAACATCAGGATGACGGCGGCGCCGGCGATGGCGCAGCCATACGGAAGGGGCCCGCGGCGCAGCATGCGCTGGCGCTCGACCGCCCAGATCCGCAGCGGCAGGACGCGACTCTTGGCCCGCACGCCCGGCGCGGCGGCCGGCGACGCGGCGGCGTGCCGTCGCTGGACGGCGAGGACCCGGCCGAGGACGAGGTAGATCGTGGCGAGCAATCCGCCGACGAGGCTGGTGACGAAAAGGAGCGATAACAGCGCGCCGGGCGGCACCAGCAGCGAGCAGGCGGCCAGCAGCTTGACGTCGCCGCCGCCCATCCAGCCGCGTTTCCAGCAAAACAGGGTGACCAGGAACACGCCGGTTCCGGCCGCGAGCCCGAGCGGCAGATCGCCGTGCAACAGGCGGAACGCGACGCCGGTGGCGAGCACGCCGAGCGAGGTCCAGTTCGGCAGCAGCCGCAACGCGAGGTCGTTGAACGCGGCGATGGCCGGCAGCACGGTGCCGGCGCCAAGCAACGCCCAGAGCAGGACGATGTGGGTCAGGTCGGCGCTTGGCATGGCGGCTTACCTCAAATCAGTGACGAAATCGTTTCGCGATCGACGTCGGCGTGTCAGGTGGCGGAATTCAATGTTGCCGCGACCGTCGAGAAGGCCTTTGTCAGGGCGGTGCCCAACTTCGGCATGGCGACCACCAGCCCGGCGACCATCACCGATGCGATCAGGGCGTATTCGAGCGTGGTGGTCCCCCGTTTGTCTGTGGCGATCGATCGTGACGGTGTAATGACGGTTTGCATCAATAGAGTCTTTCTTTCTAAGGACTTCCAGCGCTTCCCGGACTATCAACGTTAACGACACAGTTCGACTCGTTGTCGCTGCCTGTCAAGTAGTTATCGTGTCACAGACGCAACGTAGTGCGATCGGTGCCAGTGCGCGGAAAGTTGGCGGCAGCACGGCCGCCGGAGCGCGTCGGCCTCGCCTCGTATCAGACGGCCGGCGGGGTCGGCGGGCACACTGCCCGCCGCCCCGCCGTTTCGCGGTCTACTTGCCGGACGAAATGTGCGTGGCGATGGTGCCGAACGCGGTGCCGATCGCGGCGGTGATGCCCGGGACGGCGACGGCCAGCACGGCTGCCATGAACGAGGCGATCAGCGCGTATTCGATCGCGGCCACGCCACGACGGTCGCCGGTGACGGACTTCAGGACGGACTTGATGGTGAGCATGGGATCGTTCTTTCTTGTGAGTGGTTCATCTCGCTGCCGACACTGCGTCAACAACGTCATCTTAACGTATCATTTACACATGTAAAACTATTATTCGAGGCGAGCGAGAGAGGCTTTGGCGGGCCGACGGCGCGGGGAGAGGGATGCTTCCGAATCAGTCAACTAATTGCACACATATCGATATCCAAAACGAACACAACACTTATTCGAGAGGTAACCGAAGAATCAGCCGGCTGATCGAAAGAATTTCGCGTGCCGTGGCGCCGGCGCCCGCGTTGCGGCCACTCGCCCGCTCCGCTACGGAACGAGGATGCCCCGGGCCGCCACGATCCATCGCGCCACCTCGGAAACCGAGGTCGACGTCACCCTCGACCTCGACGGGTCCGGTCGTGCCGAAATCGCGACCGGGATCGGCTTCCTCGACCACATGCTGGCCAGCTTTGGTCGCCACGGCATGTTCGACCTCACGGTGCGGGCGCGCGGCGACCTGCACATCGACTTCCACCACACGACCGAGGACACCGGCATCGTGCTGGGCCAGGCGTTGGTGGCCGCCCTCGGCGACAAGCGCGGCATCACCCGGTTCGGGCAGGCGTTGGTGCCGATGGACGACGCGCTGGTCGAGGCGGCGGTCGACCTGTCCGGGCGGCCGCACTTCGCCTGGCGCGTCGCATTCGACCGGCCCAAGGTTGGCGAGATGGACACCGAGCTGTTCGAGGAGTTTTTCCGCGCCTTCGCGATGGCCGGGCTGCTGAACCTGCACGTGATCCAGCGCGCCGGGACCAACAACCACCACCTCGCCGAGGCGTGTTACAAGTCGGTCGCCCGCGCGTTACGGATGGCCACCGCCGTCGACCCGCGCGGTCGCGACGCGTTACCGTCCACCAAGGGGGCGCTATGAGGGTCTACACCGTCCACACCCGCGTCGGCGCGGCACCCGTCCTGGTGCGCGAGGGGTTTAGCTGGGCCGCCGCGATCATCAACTTCGTCTGGTTCGCGCTGAACGGCGCCTGGGCGGTGGCCGCGATCAGCCTTTCCGCCTGCGTGCTGATTGCGCTTTACGCGCCGCCCTCGTTCGGCCTGCCGTTGACGCTGGCCCTCGCGGTGGCGCTCGGCGTGTTCGGCCGCGACCTGCTGCGCTGGACGCTCGACCGGCGGGGCTTCCGGATGGTGCAGGTGGTGACCGGGGCCGACCGCGACGTGGCCCTCGCGCGCGTGCTGGAGCGGCGGCCCGACCTGGTCGCCAGCGCGCTCGACCGGGCGGTGATGGAGTGACCCGGGTCGCCGTGGTCGACTACGGCAGCGGCAACCTGGCCTCGGCCGCCCGCGCGCTGGAGGCGGCGGGTGCCGCGCACGTCGAGGTCACCGCCGACCCCGCGCGGATCGCCGCCGCCGATCGGGTCGTCTTGCCGGGGCAGGGCGCGTTCGCCGACTGCGCCGCGGGCCTGGCCGCCGAACCGGCGCTGCGCCGCGCGGTGGTCGACGCGGTGGCGGCGGGAAAGCCGTTCCTCGGCATCTGCGTCGGCATGCAGCTGATGGCCGAGCGCGGGCTGGAACACGCGACCACCGCCGGCTTCGGCTGGGTCTCGGGCGACGTGACGGAAATGGCGGCGGACGGGTTGCGGCTGCCGCACATGGGCTGGAACGAGCTGTCGTTCGAACCGGGCCGGCATCCGCTGCTGGACGGGATCGCGCCGGGCGACCACGCCTATTTCGTGCACTCCTACGCGCTGGCCGGTGCCGCGCCGGCCGACGTCGTCGCCACCACCGACTACGGCGGCCCGGTGGTCGCCATGGTCGCGCGCGGCAATGCCGCCGGCACGCAGTTCCACGTCGAGAAGAGCCAGGGCGTCGGGTTGCGCCTGCTGGCCAACTTCCTCGCCTGGCGGCCCGCGTGACCATCACAGCCGATCTCGTGGCCGACCTGCGCCCGCGAGAGCTGCACGTCGGCCGCCAGACGGCGCTGGACGACGACGAGATGGCCGCACTGTGCGAGGCGGCCGACGCTGCGATCTTGGACGGCGGCGGCTTCGGCTGGGTCAACCCGCCCGGCCGCGCGGCGCTGGAAGCCTACTTTCGTGGCATTTTGCTGGTGCCGGGACGAGAACTGTTCGTCGCACGGCTGGATGGTGCGATCGTCGGCTCGGCGCAACTGGTGCGGCCGCCCCGCAACAACGAGGCGCAGGCGTTCGCGGCCCACCTCATGCACGCCTTCGTGGCCCCATACGCGCGCGGCGTCGGCCTCGCGCGGCTGATGACCTCGCGGGTCGAGGAGGCGGCGCGGGCGCTCGGCTTCTACGCGCTGAACCTCGACGTGCGCGAGACCCAGACGGCGGCGATCACCCTGTACGAGGGACTGGGCTACATCCGCTGGGGCGTGCACCCGGCGTATGCGCGGGCCGGCGGTAAGACGATCCGGGGCATCTACTACTTCAAGTTGCTGCAGGCGGGTGGCCGCATTCCTTGAGGCGGCTGACGGTCTATCCGGCGATCGACCTCAAGGGTGGGCGGTGCGTGCGGCTGCGGCGGGGCGAGATGGCCGACGCGACCGTCTACGGAGACGATCCGGGAGCGCAGGCGGCGGCGTGGCAGGCGGCGGGGTTTGCCTGGGTGCACGTGGTCGACCTCGACGGCGCGTTCGCCGGGCGCGCGGTCAACGACGCAGCGGTGGCGGCGATCCTCGCGGCGGTGACGATCCCGGTCCAACTCGGCGGCGGCATCCGCGACCGCGCCGCGATCGACCGCTGGCTGGCCGCCGGGGTGCGGCGGGTGATTCTTGGTTCCGTCGCGGCGCGTGACCCGGCGTTGGTGCGTTCGGCGTGCGCCGCCTGCCCGGGTCGCGTCGTGATCGGCGTCGACGCCCGCGATGGCCGGGTGGCGACCGAGGGCTGGGCGACGGTGGGCACCATGACCGCGACCGAACTCGCGGCGCGCTACGCCGACGCGGGGGCGGCGGCGATCATCTACACCGACATCGGCCGCGACGGCATGCTGGGCGGCGTCGACCTCGACGGCACGGCCGCACTCAGCCGGTCGACCGGCATTCCGGTGATCGCCTCGGGCGGGATCGGGTCGCTGGCCGACCTTGCCGCGCTGCGGGCGGTGGACGCGCCCAACATCGAGGGTGTCGTGGTCGGTCGCGCCCTGTACGACGGCCGGATCGCCCCCGCCGCCGCGCTGGCCGCCGCCGGGTGCTGAAACTGCGGGTGATCCCGTGCCTCGACGTGAAGGACGGGCGGGTGGTCAAGGGCGTCAACTTCGTAAGCCTCCGCGACGCCGGCGACCCGGTCGAGCAAGCAGCCCTCTACGACGCGGCGGGGGCGGACGAGCTGACGTTCCTCGACATCACCGCGACCCACGAGGACCGCGGCACCATGCTCGACGTGGTGGCGCGCACGGCGGCGCGGGTCTTTTTGCCGCTGACGGTCGGTGGCGGCATCCGGGCGGTCGACGACATCCGCGCCTTGCTGCTGGCCGGTGCCGACAAGTGCAGCCTGAACAGTGCGGCCGTCGCCCGCCCCGGCCTGATCGACGAGGCGGCGCGAAAGTTCGGTAGCCAATGCGTGGTGGTCGCGGTCGACGCCAAGCGGGTCGGAACCGAACGATGGCACGTGTTCACCCATGGCGGCCGCCGCGACACCGGCACCGACGCCGTCGCGTGGTGCCGCGAGGTGGCCGAGCGTGGCGCCGGCGAGATTCTGCTGACCAGCATGGACCGCGACGGCACCGGTGACGGCTTCGACGTGGCGTTGCTGCGCGCGGTGTGCGGCGCGGTGCGGCTGCCGGTGGTGGCCAGCGGCGGCGTCGGCACGCTGGAACATTTCGCGGCGGGTGCCAGGGCGGGGGCAACCGGGTTGCTGGCGGCCAGCGTGTTCCATTTCGGTACGTTTACGATCGCCGAGGTCAAACGGAGCTTGGCCGACGCCGGCTTGCCCGTCAGACTGACGGCCTGATGGCAAAGAAGGTCGCCGCCAAGCGCAAGGTCACCCGGATAGCCAACGGCCGGATCGTGGTTGCGCCGTCGCCCGACCTGCCGACCGGCATCGTGCTCGACCGCCTGTTCGCGGTGGTCGACACCCGCCGCGACGCCGACCCGGCGCTGTCGCACTCGGCGAGGCTGCTGTCGCGCGGCATCGCCAAGGTCGCCCAGAAGTTCGGCGAGGAGGCGGTCGAATGCCTGATCGAGGCGGTCGCCGGCAACCGCGCCGCCCTGGTCGGCGAGAGTGCCGACGTGCTGTACCACCTGCTGGTGATGTGGGTCGCGGCCGGCATCACCCCCGACCTGGTGTGGGCGGAGCTGGCGCGTCGCGAAGGCGTGTCGGGCATCGCCGAAAAGGCGGCCCGCAAGCGCGACGTCGACACCCGCAAAATCCCCTGACAGACGTGGCGTCGCGAAAATCGGTTGCGGCGCTTGTCAAGCAATCCGCGCCGTAGCAGTTCCGCACGCGACAGCCACAGGAACTCCGATGCCGATCAGCGGCCTGCCCCCGTACGACGACTCGAATATCTTCGCCCGTCTGCTGCGCGCGGAAATCCCAAGCCGGCGCGTGTACGAGGACGCGCACGCGGTGGCGTTCCACGACATCGCCCCGCAGGCGCCGACCCATGTCCTGGTGGTGCCGCGCGGTCGATACGTCTCGCTCGCGGATTTCAGCGCGACCGCGACCGACGCCGAGATCGCCGGCTTTTGGCGAGCGGTCGGCCATGTCGCGCGCGCGCTCGGGTTCGAGCAGCCGGGCTACCGCGTGCTGAGCAACGTCGGGCACGACGGCGGGCAGGAGGTGCCGCATTTCCACGTCCACCTGTTCGCCGGGCGTCCGCTCGGGCCGATGCTGGCGTCGTAACGACCGTGCCGAACGATCCGCGCGCGGCACTTCGGGCGGTCGGCGAGCTGGCCGACGACGAGATCGACCTCGCCGACGCGGCGTTGCACCTGGCTCGCGCGGCGACGCCTGGGGCCGATTGGCAGGCGGCGCGGGCCGAATTGCGCGAGTTGGCCCGGGCCGCCGTAGCGTTCGACCTGGCCCCCGACGATCTGCCGCAACAGGCGCGGGCGCTGGCCGGGCTGCTGGCCAAGCAATACGGCTATCGCGGCGACACCCAGACCTACGACGCCGAGGCCAACGCCAACCTGATCTCGGTGATTGAACGGCGGCGCGGGCTGCCGGTGGCGCTCGGCATCCTGTGGCTGCACACGGCGCGGGCCGGCGGGGTCGACGCGGCCGGGCTCGACTTCCCGGGCCACTTCCTGGTGGCGCTGCGCAGCGCCGAGGGCGAGCAGGTGGTGGTCGACCCGTTCGACGCCGGCGCGCGGCGGACCGGGCAGGAGCTGCGGACGCTGCTGCGCCAGGTGGCCGGACCCGCCGCCGAGCTGACGCCGGCGATGGTGCGCCCGATGCCGGACCGCGCGGTGCTGCTGCGGCTGCAGAACAACATCCGGCTGCGCCGCGCCCGCGCCGGCAACGTCGCCGGCGCGCTCGCGATCGCCGAGGACATGCTGCTGATCGCCCCGCAGAGCCCCGGCCTCTGGGCGGACGCCGCGCACCTGCACGAGGCGGCGGGGCAGCTTGGGGCCGCCGCGTCCGCGTGGCGGCGGGTGATCGACCTCGCCGCCGACCCCGCGCGCGTCGAGGAGGCGCGGGTGAAGCTGGCCAAGCTGCGGGATGGTCTGAACTGATCTTCCCCGCTACGGTAATACGGTGCCGCTAGGTCATGGCCTCGATCAGGAACGGGTCGCGCCGCCGCAGGGCGGACGTCAGCAACGACGTAAAACCCTCGCACGTCGTGGCGCGGGCGCCGTCGACTCCCATTCCCTTGGCGAGCGAGACCCAGTCGAGCTCCGGGTGGTCGAGGCTCATCATGCGTTCGGCGTTGCGCCCGACCTGGTTCACGCCGAGATTCCGTAGCTCCATCCGCAGGATCGCGTACGCCCGGTTCGACAGGATGATCGTCAGCACATCGAGTTGCTCCCGCGCCTGGGTCCAGAGTCCCTGCACGGTGTACATCCCGCTGCCGTCCGCCTGTAGCGTCACCACCTTCCGCTGCGGGCAGGCGATGGCGGCCCCGATTGCCAGTGGGATGCCGATCCCGATCGAGCCGCCGGTGTTCATCAGGTAGTCGTGCGGCGCCGCGTGCGCACCCAACTCGAACAGCTCGCGGGCGGACGTCAGCGCCTCCTCGCAAACGATCGCGTTCTCGGGAAGCATCCGCGCCAGGATCAACGCGATCGCGTCGCCCGTTAAAATCCCCTGCGGCACGGCGTCGGTGGCAGCGGGCGATGGCGCTATATTGGGATGAGACCGGGCGACGCCGAGTTCGTCCGCGAGCGCCTCCAACGCGCGTTCGAGGTCGCAATCCGGCGTCGCCAACGTCACCACGTGGCAATCGTCACGGACCAGGCGGCTCGGCTTGCCGGGATAGGCGAAGAACGCCACCGGTTCGGACGCGCCGACCAGGATCAGGGTGTCGACGTCGCGCAACGCCATCGTCGCCGCGTCGAGCGGATACGGAATGCGTTCCACCGATACCCGTCCCCGCCCCCGTTCGGCGCGGGCGACCGCCGGTCCGCCGAACAGGCGCGCCTGGCATGCCGCCGCGATGCGACCGGCGGTCTCGAGCGCCCCGGCTCGCAGCGCGGCGCCGGCAAGCAGCAGGCCGACGCGGCCCGGAGCCCGTCTGATCGCCTCGGCCACGGCCCGGGTGGCCTCGATGGTCGCCGTTGGTTTGACCGGCTTGGGTGCCCGTTCGACGGTGGCGGGGACGACCTCTCCCCAGGCTGCGTCGGCGGGCAGGATCAGGGTCGCGACACCCGGGATGGCTCGCGACGCCAGGTAGGCGGCTTCGGCGGCCGGCCCCACGTCCTCGGGTCCGGTCACTCGGCGGACCCACTGCGACATGGGCCGCGCGAGGCTTTCGATGTCGCTGGTCAGCGGCGCGTCGAATGCCAGGTGGTAGGACGCGTGATCGCCGACCACGATGACGACCGGCGTGCGCGCGCGGCGCGCGTTGTGCAGGTTGGCCAAACCGTTCGCGAGGCCCGGGCCGGTGTGCAGCAGCGTCGCGGCGGGCCGGTCGGCCATGCGTCCGTAGCCGTCGGCCGCCCCGGTCACGACGCCCTCGAACAAGCCCAGGACGCACCGCATCGCCGGCTTGCGGTCGAGTGCCGCGACGAAGTGCATCTCCGAGGTGCCGGGATTGGCGAAACACACGTCGACGTCGTTCGCGAGCAGGACGTCACACAGGCGGTCGGCCCCGTTCATCCACCAACTCTTCACCGCCGGCGGCATCGGGCGCAAGGGTGCGGCATCGGCACATGACGCTTGATGTTGCGAATGATTCGCAGTATCGATGTGGCAACAGTGGTTGGTGGGTTCGATGAAGCAGGTTCTGCTCGTGGCCATGCTGACGATGTCGCCGGTGGCCGGAGCGGTGGCTGGGGCAGATGAGCCGGTCGTCACGCTGACGATCAAGGACCATCGTTTCGACCCGGCGACCCTCACCGTACCGGCCGGCGTCCGGCTGCGGATCGACGTGCAGAACCTGGACGCGACCGCCGAGGAGTTCGAGAGCACAGGGCTGCATGCCGAGAAGATCGTGGTCGGCGGCGGCCATAGCGTTGTCCGCGTCGGTCCGCTGCAGCCGGGACGCTACGCCTTCGGGGCCGAATACCATCCCGAAGCGAAGGGCGAGCTCGTCGCCGTGGCGCCGTAATGCTGGCCAGCCTCGTCATCGTGTTTCGCGAGGTGCTGGAGGCCGGCCTGATCGTCGGCATCGTGCTGGCCGCGACGCAGGGCATCGCCGGTCGCGGTGTCTGGATCACCGGCGGCATTCTATTGGGCGTGCTGGGTGCCATGCTGCTGGCCGCCGGTGCCGGCGCGCACGCCGACGCGCTGGCCGGCGTGGGGCAGGAGGTGTTCACCGCGTCGGTGCTGATCGTCGCGGCGTCGATGCTGGGCTGGCACACGCTGTGGATGGCGCGACACGGGCGCGAGGTGGCGGGGCGGATGCGCGCGATGGCCGGCGACGTCGCGGCCGGCCGGACCACGCTGCTGGCGATGGCCGTCGTGGTCGGCGTCGCCGTGCTGCGCGAGGGCGCCGAGGTGGTGCTGTTCCTGTATGGCATCGCCGTTTCGGGGCGGGACGGGCCGGTGCCGCTGCTGCTCGGTGGCCTAGCCGGGATCGCGGCCGGTGGAGTCGTGGCGTGGCTGCTGTATCGCGGGTTGCTAAAGATCCCGGTGCGGCGGTTGTTCGGCGTGACCACCTGGCTGATCGCGTTGCTGGCGGCCGGGATGGCTGGGACGGCGGCGGCGACGCTGCCCGGGGCCGACCTGATCCCGACGTTCGGCGGCCAGCTCTGGGACACCTCCTCAATTCTCTCGGAGCGCAGCCTGCTCGGCCGCGCGCTGCACGCCATGATCGGCTACGCCGACCGGCCGCCGGGCGTGCAGGCGCTGGCCTATCTGGCGACGTTGGCCGCGTTGGTGCTGGCAAGCCGCTGGATCGAGCGCGTGCCCTCTCACGCGCGGACGCGGACTGCGCTACCGTGAGGCCCATGCCGCCCGAACCCGAGATGCCCCAGCTCGACCAGCCCGCCCGAAAGCCGCCGCGTGCGACGCCCGCCGCCGGCGTCGATCCCGGCGAGTGGACGATCGAGCGCCTGTGCGAGACGCATGGCCTGAAAATGACAGGGCAGCGGCGGGTAATCGCGCGCGTGCTGTCCGAGGCGACCGACCACCCTGACGTCGAGGAGCTGTATCGCCGCGCGACGCAACTCGACGCCCGCATCTCGATCGCCACCGTCTACCGCACCGTCCGGCTGTTCGAGGAGAAGGGCATCCTCCACCGCCGCGACTTCGGCAGCGGCCGCGCCCGCTACGAGCCGACCGACCACGGCCACCACCACCACTTGATCGACATCGAGACCGGCCGCGTGATCGAGTTCGAGAGCGCCGAGCACGAGCGGGTGATCTCCGAGATCGCCGACCGGCTCGGCTTTGACCTGCTGTCGCTGCGGCTGGAACTGTTCGGCAGGCGGCGCAAGCCGGCGGGCGCGCGCTGATGGGCAACCTCGACGACCGTATCGCGCGGCGCTGCGAACGTGCGGTGGTGACCGCGTACCGCGACCTCCGCGCCCACGGGGTCGCCGACCTTAACGCGTTCAACGCCTGCTCGACCCTGTATCGCATCCACCACCCGGAGGCGTCGCTGAACGAGGCGCGGCGGCTGGTGGCCGAATGGGTCGACCACCACGTCGTGCGCGGAGACGCGGGGCCGACGCCGGGCTGCGACTGTTGAGTGCTGCGTTGCGGGTCGCGGTCCAGATGGACCCGGTCGAGACCATCGGCATTTTAGGCGACAGCACGTTCGCGCTGATGCTGGAGGCGCAGGCGCGCGGCCACGCGCTGTGGCACTACGAGGTGCGCCACCTCACGCTGGCGATTGGCGCCAACGGCGATCGGGTGCGCGCGGTGGCGCGGCCGGTGACGGTGCGGCAGGTGGCGGGCAACCATTTCTCGTTCGGGGCCGAGGTCACGCTCGACTTGGCCGCCGACACCGACGTGGTGCTGATGCGGCAAGACCCGCCGTTCGACATGGCCTACATCACCGCGACCCACATGCTGGAGCACGTCCACGGCGTCGGGCCGGACCGCAGCTTGGTGGTCAACGACCCGGCCAGCGTCCGCAACGCGCCGGAAAAGCTGCTGGTCACGCACTTCCCCGAGTTGATGCCGCCGACGCTGGTGACCTGGGACGCCAGCGCCGTGCGCGCGTTCCGGGCCGAGCACCGCGACATCGTGGTCAAGCCGCTGTTCGGCAACGGCGGGGCGGGGGTGTTCCTGATCCGCGAGGGTGACCCGAACCTCGCCTCGTTGCTGGAAATGCACGCGGCCCGGTCGCGCGAGCCGCTGATGATCCAGCGCTATGAGCCGGCGGTGCGGGTGGGCGACAAGCGCATCATCCTGGTCGACGGCGTAGCCATGGGGGCGATCAACCGCGTGCCGGCGGCGGGTGAGGCGCGCAGCAACATGCACGTCGGCGGCCGGCCCGAGGCGGTGGAGATGACCGCGCGCGACCACGAGATCTGCGACCGGATCGGGCTGTCGCTGAAGGCGCAGGGCCTGGTGTTCGTCGGCATCGACGTGATCGGCGAGTGGCTGACCGAAATCAACGTGACCTCGCCGACCGGGCTGCGCGAGGTGGCGCGGTTCGGCGGGCCCGACCTCGCGGCGGCGATCTGGGACGCCATCGAAGGCCGGTTGCGCGCCGGCTGAACTCGCCGCTTGCGCGGTTTCCCGACCGCTATCCATACTTCCGCCCACACGAACAGGAGCGGGCCGCATGACGGACGAACGCGTGACGATCGACCGGCGGACCGTGCTGGCAGCGGCGGTGGGCACGGCGGCGCTGGCGGCCAGCGGCATCCGCCCGGCCCAGGCGCAGGCCGCGGGCTACCTGGTCGACGCGTTCACCCAGGAGGCCGTCAACTTCAACCCGCTACTGTATGTCAACACCGGGGTCGAGACGGCCGTCGAATACGCGGTGTTTGACACGCTCTGGCAACTCGACCCGAGCGGCGCGTACCAGCCCAACCTCGCGACCGAGATCCCGACCGTTGCCAACGGCGGATTGAGCGCCGATGGCCGCACCTGGACGATCAAGCTCAAGCCCGGCGTGCTGTGGCATGACGGCCAGCCGTTCACCGCCGCCGACGTGGTGTTCACCTACAAGACGCTGCTCGACCCGAAGGTCGCTGCGCGCAGCCGCAACGGCCTCGAACACGTCGCCACGATCGACGCGCCGGACGACCACACGATAAAGATCGTCATGAAGGACGACTTCGCCCCCGGCCTGGTGTCCTGGCAGAAGACCAGCATCGTCCCCAAGCACATCCTCGAGCACGAGGCCGACATCAACATCGCGCCGTTCAACTCGGCCCCGATCGGCACCGGCCCGTTCATTCTGAAAAACCGGGTGGCCGGCGACCGGATCGAGTTCGCGCCCAACCCGAAGTATCACCGGGGTGCCCCGAAGCTGACGATGCTGATCCAGAAGTTCGTGCCGGACCAGCAGACTCTGTTCGCGCAGTTGCAGACCGGCCAAGTCGACGTGTTCGACGTGATCCAGGGCATCCCGCCGCAGCTCACCCAGCGCGCCCGCTCGCTGCCTGGCGTCAAGGTGGCGATGACGGCGCAGCCGTTCGTGGAATTCATCTACTTCAACTGCGGCAAGCCCCAGTTCAGCGACAAGCGCGTGCGCCAGGCGCTGATGATGGCGGTCGACAAGAAGACCTGGGCGGAGGCGGTCTACTACGGCCTGCCCGCGCCGACGCTGAGCTACCTGCCGCCGAGCCACTGGGCGTACAACAAGGCGCTGAAGGATCCGGGACACGACGTGCAGAAGGCGGCGGCGATGCTGGACGCCGCGGGCTGGACGGTTGGTCCCGACGGCGTTCGGGCGAAGGATGGCGCCAAGCTGTCGTTCACCATGTCGACCACCGCCGGCAGCAAGAGCCGCGAGCAGGCGCAGCAGATCGTCCAGCAGGGCTGGAAGAAGATCGGCATCGACATGACGATCAAGAACATGCCGGCGTCGGTGGTGTGGGGCGACTACACGGTCAAAAGCCAGTTCGACACGCTGATGGTCGCCTGGGACCCGCTGCTGTATCCCGACCCGGACTACACCGACCGCATCCACAGCAAGATGATCCCGGCCAAGGGCGGCACCGGCTCGAACTACGTGCAGTACGAGAACCCCGAGATCGACGAGCTGTGCGCCAAAGGGATCGCGACGCTCGGCGACGCCAACCGCAAGCCGATCTACGACCGCATCCAGGAGATCCTGCTCGAGGACGTGCCGTTCGCGCCGATCCTGGCCTACCTGGTGCCCACCGGGGTGCGCGACCGGGTGAGCGGCTACGTGCCGAACCCGTACACGCCGTGCAACTCGTGGAACCTGGCCGACTGGGCGGTCAGCTGACGGCACCATGCGCCGCTTCGTCCTGAAGCGTCTCGGACAGGCGGCGCTGCTGCTGGTCGGCGCGTCGATCATCGGGTTCGCGCTGATGCACCTCGCACCGGGCGGCCCGCTGGCGGTCTACACGATGAACCCGACCGTCAGCGCGCAGAGCATCGAGCTGATCAAGCACCAGTTCGGGCTGGATCAGGCGGTGTGGGTCCAATACTTCCGATGGGCCGCTGGTTTGGTCACGTTCAACTGGGGTTTTAGCTTCTTCGGCGGCCGTCCGGTGGTCGACATCGTGCTCGAACGGCTGCCGGCGACGCTGCTGCTGATGGGCAGCGCCCTGGCGGTCGCCATGGTCGTGGGGGTCGCCACGGGTGTCGCGGCGGCACTGCGCCGCAACAGCCTGTTCGACTACGCGTCGGCCGCACTCGCCCTGTTCGCGCTGTCGCTGCCGACGTTCTGGTTCGGCCTGCTCGGCATCTACGTGTTCGCCGTGCAACTCGGCTGGGTGCCGGCCGGCGGCATCGCCAGCACCGGCGGCGGCGGGGTGCTGAACCTGCTGTGGCACCTGCTGCTGCCGATGCTGGTGCTGGCATTCGTGCTGGTGGCGCAGTGGAGCCGCTACACCCGCTCGGCCATGATCGACGTGCTCGACCAGGATTTCATGCGGACCGCGCGGGCGAACGGGCTGGGGCCGGCGCGGGTGCTGCTGGGCTACGGGCTGCGGGCGGCGCTGGTGCCGCTGGTGACGCTCGCCGGCCTGCAACTGCCGCTGCTGGTCGGCGGCGCGCTGGTGACCGAGACGGTGTTCGCCTGGCCGGGCATGGGGGCGTTGTTCGTCAACGCGCTCGGCATGCGCGACTTCCCGGTGCTGATGGCGATCCTGATGCTGAGTGCCGTGATCGTGGTGCTGGGCAACCTACTGGCCGACGTCGTGGTGGCGTTGATCGACCCGCGCATCCGGGTGGCCCATGGCTGACGGGATGCTGGTCGCCGCGGCGGCACCGGTCCGCGACACGCGCGGCCCCGGTGTGGTGCGGCGGTTCCTGCGCCACCGGATGGCGGCGCTGGGCGTGGTCGTGGTGGTTTTGCTGGTCGCCGGCGCGGCCGGGGCCGACGTGCTGGCGGTCGATCCGGACGACATCGACGTGGTCAACCGCTTCGCCCCGCCGTTTTCGATGACGCACTGGCTCGGCGCCGACGACCTCGGCCGCGACGTGTTTTCGCGATTGCTGCACGCCGGGCGGGTGTCGCTGACGGTCGGCGTCTCGGCGATGCTGGTGACGCTGGTGGTCGGGGCCACCGTCGGCGCGTTCGCGGGCTACCTCGGCGGCTGGACGGACACGCTGCTGATGCGGTTCACCGACATGATGCTGTGCTTCCCGTCGGTGTTCCTGCTGCTGTTCGTCTCGGCGTTCATCGTGCCGTCGGTGGCCAGCATCACGCTGCTGATCGGGCTCACCTGCTGGATGGAGATCGCCCGGCTTGTGTACGGCCAGGTGCGGGCGCTGCGCTCGGCCGACTTCATCGCGGCGGCGTGGATAGCGGGCGCGCCGGCGTGGCGGATCGTGCTGCGCCAGATCCTGCCGAACACGCTGCCGCCGATCCTGGTGGCGGCGACGCTCAACACCGCCAACGCGATCCTGCTCGAGAGCTACATCAGCTTTCTGGGCTACGGCATCCAGTTGCCGCAGTCGAGCTGGGGCAACATGCTGACCAACGCGCAGGGCGACTTCGCGATCGACCCCTGGCTCGCGGTGTTCCCGGGCATCGCTATCACGCTCGCCGTGGCGAGTTTTAACTTCATCGGCGACGGCCTGCGCGACGCGCTCGACCCGCGCCTGCGGAGCTGCTCTTGATGCTCGATCCCGCCAGCAACGCGCGTGCGTTCCCAGCTCCCGCCGAGCGGTTCGACGTCGCCGTGGTGGGCGCCGGGTCCGCCGGTTGCGCGGCCGCGATCGCCGCCGCCCGAGCCGGGGCCGCGACGCTGCTGGTCGACGAGAACCCGGTGCCGCTGCTGCAGATGGGCGGCGACGTCCCGCTGCGGTTCGGCGGCCGGTTCGACGCCGCCGTGCAATCGCCGGAGCGGATGGTCGAGCGCATGGCGCTGAGCGACCCGCTGATCGCCGAGGCGTTCGACGCCGGAGTCGACGTGCGGCTGGGCACCGCCGCCTGGGGTGCCTGGACCGACGCCCCCGCGTCGCGCGCGATCCCGGGCCGGGTGCTGGGGCTGGTCGCCGACGGGCGGTGCGCCATGGCGGGGTTCGACCGGCTGGTGGTCGCCGCCGGTGCCCGCGACCTGGCGCTGGGGTTCGCCGGTTCGGAGCTCCCCGGCGTCGTCGGCGCGCAGGGTTTTCACGCGCTGGCCACTCGCTACCAGGCGTTCGCCGGGCGGCGCATGGTGGTGGTCGGCGGCGGCGTGCTGGCCGACGACGCGGAGGCGCTGGCGGAGCGGCTCGGCATCGCGGTCGCCGAACGGCTGCGGTCGACCGACGGCTTCGTGCCGCTGCGGGCCGAGGGTGGTGCCGACGGGGTCGAGCAGCTGATCGTCGCCGACGTCCACGGCGTCACGCGGACGATCGAGTGCGACACCATCTGCCTGGCGATCGGGGCGGTGCCGAACATCGAGCTGCCGGCGGTGCTGGGTTGTCCGCTGGCCTACGACGCCGACCGGGGCGGCTACGTCGCCCTGCCGCAGGCGTCCGTCACCATCGTCGGCGACGCGGCCGGGACGCGCGCCGACGACCGGATCGACTGGATGCGGGCGATGCTGGCGACCGGCGGCACCACGCCGCTCGCGTGCCTGTGCGAGGAGGTGTCCCGCGCGGAATTCATCGGCGTCCACCCGCCACGCTACCTGGCGTCCGGGACCGGCCAACAGTTTGCCCTCAATCCCGGCGGCCACGACCATCCGGATCACGTCAAGCGCCTGACCCGCGCCGGGATGGGGCCGTGCCAGGGCCGGCGGTGCCGCGAGCAGCTGGCCATGCTGCTGGCCCTCGACGGCGGGATCGGCCTCGAACGGGTGCCGCTCGCCAGCTACCGCATGCCGCTGCGCCCGCTGCCGCTGTCCGCGTTGGCGGCGCAGGACGAGGCGCCGGTTATTGCCGACCACTGGCGCGTCTGGTTCGACATCGCCGGCCAGTGGACCCACCACAGCGAGGTCGCGTGACCGGCGTGGTCATCGTCGGCGGCGGCGTCACCGGGCTGTCGGCCGCGTGGTGGCTGGCCCAGGATGGCGTCGACGTGCTGGTGATCGACAAGGGGGTGGTCGGATGGGAGGCGTCGGGCCGCAACGGCGGCGGCTGCACCCACTTCCACAGCCCACTGTTCGCCGAGGAGCAGCGGTTGTGGCCAACCATGGACGAGCGGCTCGGCCACCCGACCGAATGGCGGCCGCACCGCATCCGGCTGCTGTTCGGCGCCGAGGACGCGGCGCTGTGCGCGGGCATCGCGGCGGCGGGTGCCGCGATCGGCAAGGCTAGCCAAATGCTGGATTCGCGTGAGGTTCGTGAGCTGGTGCCGCTGGCGGGCGACGCGACGCCGGGCGGGATTTTCACCGAGTTCGGCGGCCACGCCAACCCGCAGCGCACCGTGCAGGCGTACGCGTGGGCGCTGCAACGGCTTGGCGGACGCATCGCCCAGCACACCGCCGTCACCGGGTTCGACGTCCAGGGCGGCCGGGTCGTCGCGGTCGACACCGACCAAGGGCGCATCGGCTGCGACGCGGTGGTGCTGGCCGCCGGACCACAGACCGGCACGCTGGCGGCACTGTTCGGCGTCACCGTCCCGCTGGCGCCGGCGCGGGCCGAGGTGATCGTGACCGAGGCGTTGGCGCCGATGCCGCACGGCGGGGTGGACGGCAACGGGCTGTATGGCCGCCAGACCTTGCGCGGCAACCTCGTCTACGGCGGCGGCCCGCACGAATGGCTGCCCGACGCGCCCGGCCACGCGATGCCGACCACGCCGCTGATCCGCAACATTTCTAAGCGCCTCGCCGAGCTGTTCCCGCGTGCGGCGCACGCCCAGGTGATCCGCTCGTGGTCCGGCATCGTCGAGAACACGCCCGACGGCCGCCCCGTGCTGGACCGGCTGGTCGACCCCGGCAACGTCACGGTCGCCACCATGAGCAGCGTCGGCTTCGGCCTGTCGCCCGCCAGCGGCCGCGCGATCAGCGAGCTGGTGCAGCACGGCGAGTGCCGGTTCGCCGACCTGCGGGTGCTGCGCCTCGACCGGTTCGGCAACCTGCCGGCGGATTGGCAGGCGCGGCGGGGATGACTGCCGCCCGACACGGCCGAGGCGGCTTGACCGGACTGCTGGAGGTTCGCGACCTGACGGTGGCGTTCGGCGAGACCCGCGCGGTCGACGGCGTCTCGTTCACGCTCGACGCGGGCGAGACGCTGGGGCTGGTCGGCGAAAGCGGTTGCGGCAAGAGCACCACGGCGCTGGCGCTGATGGGCCTGCTCCGTGGTGCGGTCGTCGGCGGTTCGGCGACGTTCGGCGGCCGCGACCTGCTGGCGCTGACTGACGCCGAGCGGCGAACGGTGTGCGGGTCGGAGATCGGCATGATCTTCCAGGACCCCGGCACCTCGCTGCACCCGCTGATCCGGGTTGGCGACCAGGTGGCCGACGTGCTGCGCGCGCATCGTGGCCTGTCGCGCGCGGCGGCGCGGGAGCGGGTGGTGGAGCTGTTCCGCGACGTCGGCATCGCGGCCCCGGAGCGGCGGCTCGACGCCTGGCCGCACGAGCTGTCGGGCGGCATGTGCCAGCGCGTGATGATCGCCCAGGCGATTGCCTGCGGCCCAAAGCTGCTGCTGACCGACGAGCCGACCACGGCGCTGGACGTCACCGTGCAGGCGCAGATCCTCGAACTGATCCGCGCCGTGTGCCGCGAGCGGGGCATGGCGGTGCTGCTGATCAGCCACGATCTCGGCGTGGTGGCGGGGCAGGCGGACCGGGTCGCGGTGATGTACGCGGGGCGCATCGTCGAGCTGGCCGACACCGGGACGCTGTTCGCCGTCCCCGCGCACCCCTACACGCAGGCGCTGATGGCCGCGATTCCGGCGCTGGGCGAGGGCTGGGGCGAGGCGCTGCCGACCATCCCGGGCAGCGTTCGGGACGCCGGGCCGTCGGGCGGCTGCCGCTTCGCGCCGCGCTGCCCGAGGGCGGCCGAGGTCTGTGCGGTCGAGCCGCCGTTGCTAAACGTGTCGCCCGGCCACGTCGCCGCCTGCTGGAAGGTCGCCGCCTGACCGCGCTGGTCGAGGCGGCCGGGCTGCACCGGCGCTACAAGGTCGGCGGCGGGTTGATGCTGCGGGCGGTGGACGGGATCGACCTCGCAATCGAGCCGGGCGAGATCCTGGGCCTAGTCGGCGAGAGTGGGAGCGGGAAATCGACGCTGGGCCGCACCCTGGTCGGGCTGCAGACGCCGTCCGAGGGTGTCGTGCGGTATCGTGGGGCGGACGTGGACGGCGCGCGCGGCGACCGGCTGCGCGAGTTGCGGCGAGAACGGCAGTTCGTGTTCCAGGACCCGTCGGCGGCGCTGAACCCGCGCATGACGCTGGGCACCACGCTGTCCGAGCACCTGGCCGTGCAACGGTTCTCCCGTGCCGACCGGCGCGCCCGCATCCCGGCGGTGCTGGCCCAGGCCGGGCTAGACCCGTCGTACGCCGACCGCTACCCGCACGAGATCTCGGGCGGCCAGCGGCAGCGCGCGGTGATCGCGCGGGCGATCAGCACCGACCCGGACTTCATCGTGGCCGACGAGCCGGTGTCGGCACTCGACGTCTCGACCCGGGCGCAGATCATCAACCTGCTGGCCGAATTGCAGCGGGCGCGGCGGCTGACGATGCTGTTCATCTCGCACGACCTCTCGGTGGTGGCGCATCTGTGCCGGCGGGTGGCGGTGATGTACCTCGGCCGCATCGTCGAGGTCGGCCCGCGCGAGGCGTTGTACGCGACCCCGCTGCACCCCTACACGCACGCGCTGCTGTCGGCGGTGCCGATCCCCGACCCGGTGCGCGAGCGGGCGCGGCAACGGATCGCGCTACGGGGCGAGACGCCGGACGCGGCTCGGGTGCCGGCCGGATGCCGGTTCCATCCGCGCTGCCCGCGCACGACGGCGGTTTGCCGCGAGGTGGACCCGCCGTTGGTCGCGACCGGGTCGCAGGACGTGGCGTGTCACCACGCGGGTCTGCCGCGACCCTGATTTAGCCCGCTCGCGGTGGCTCATGGCCGGGATCGGACGCGGCCACGGCGAGGTATTATAGATGATGGGGTGACAAGGGCATCGGCCCGGCCGACGGCACCTAGATGGTCAACTCGTAACCCTGCTGCACGCGGTATCTTCGAAGCCGGTCGACTTGGCGAAGCGAGCGATATGGCCGATCGCCATGTCGAGTGCCACCGCCACCGGGCGCGGCGACCGCGTGGTGCGGGCCAGTAGCAGCCCGCCCTGCAACGCGCAGATCGTGCCCGTCGCCAGCGCCGCCGGATCGGCCTCGGGCGACAACGCGCCGCGTGCCTGCATGGCCGCCAGACCGTCGCGAACGTGGGACTCCCATCGCTCGAACCCGCACACCAGCAGCCGCCGCACGCCCTCGGACTCGTCGGCCATCTCGCTCGCGAGCGCGCCGAGCGGGCAGCCAGTCGGCTCGGCCTGCAGCACCACGATCGCGTCACGCCACCGCCGCAGGCCGTCCAGCGAGTCCAGCCGATCCAGGTGCGGAGCCTGCGCCCGCATGACCTGCTCGGTCTGACGCTCGGTCACCGCCTGCAGCAGCGCGTCCTTGTTGGCAAAGTAGTGGTAGAGCTGAGACTTGCTGGTGCCGCTCTCGGCCATGACGACGTCCAGGCTGGTCGCCCGCGCACCCTGTCGGTGCACCAGCCGTGCCGCCGCCGCAACGATCCGTGCCCGGGTCGCCTCTCCCCGCGTGGTTCGTGTCACCGTAGCTGCATCCGCCATGGAGGCTGACTACCGCGAGTGGACTTGACAGTCCAGTCTATGACGCTGATGGACTGAGCGGTCCACTCACTTTGGAGGCTTCCCATGCTCAAGAATGGCCAGACTTTCCCGACCATGACTGTCGCCAAGGTCGGCGGCGGCACGATCCATTTGCCAGGCGACCTCGCCGGCTCGTGGAGCGTGGTGCTGATCTACCGTGGCGCCTGGTGCCCGCTGTGCCGCGAGCAGCTTGAAGAGTACGAGGCGCGCCGCGCCGAGCTCGACGGGCTCGGGGTCAAGTTCGTCGCCTTCTCGGTCGACGACGAGGCGACGACGTCCAAGCTCGCGGCGGACCTGCACCTGTCGTTCCCGATGGGCTTTGGGGCGGACGCGGACCAGGTCGTCGCGACACTGGGAGCGGCTGTGAACGCCGAGCCGCACTACGTCCAGCCGACCGACTTCATCCTGACACCGGATGGGTCGGTGGTGAACGCGATGTATTCGACCAACGCGATGGGCCGCATCACCGCCGGCGAGGTCATCCGGATGGTCTCGTTCATCAATTCGCAGAACAAGGCGGCCTGAGACCGGCGGGGCTGCCCGATCCTGCTCGCGGCGTCTGGTGATGACGGCGGCTCGAGCCTCCTACTCCATCAGGCGCGGGTCAGCGTAGCAGCCGATACTGACCCACTCCCGCTTTCCCCGCTTGTTTGACGCCAAACCGTCGCACGTCCCGCTCTCCCCGTTGGGAGGGCTTCAATGGACGGCGACGGAACCCACGTCGAGGCGACCGGCGTGCTGCAAGTCGAGCGCCACGCGCTACAAATCATGCTTCGTGCCGCCGGTCGCGTAACCGGTTTGGCGCTGATTTGCACCCCCGCTTCGGAGTCCAACGTGGCGCGGGCGCGCGGCAGATGGCAGAGGGCCGCGCGGGCGAACGGGATGTCGGCCACCGTCGCGCAATCGAAGCCGGCCTGGTTGTACCAGCGGAACGCAAAGATCGGGCGCGTGGTTGCCGACATGGCACGGCGCGAGGGGCTGGTGGTGCTCGCGCGGCAAACGCGGGCGCTCGAGCGGCGGCCGGACGCGCACCCGGTCCTAGCCGGGATCACGGTGCCGAGCCTAGTGCTGTGCGGCGTCGCCGATCGCCGCTGCACTTCCGCCGAGGGAAGCGCGATGGCCGCCGCGATCCCGTCGACGGCATTCGTCGAGGTGCCAGACGCCGGGCATTTCGCGACGCTCGAACAACCCGAGGCGGTTGCGGCCGCCCTGCGCGTCTGGCTCGCGCGGATCGCCGCATGACAGACGCTTGCGCACCGGACTAGGACAACACGCCGCTGCCGGGGTACCTGCCACGTCCTCAGCCATTTTGACATCCGGGGTGCCGCGTCGTCGAGGAATGGACGATGTTCAACAAGTTCTCGGTAACGCGCCAGATTTCTCGGGCGACGCCTGAGTCCTAAGCCGGCACGGGCAGCTGCAGCCACTCGAGCCTGCGGGCGGCGGCGCGACGATGACCTTCAAGCGTCTCGCTCGCACTTTGGCGCACCGCCGGCGGTGCGACGGCCGCGACACCACGCTCGTCGAGCCATTGGTGCGTGACGATCTTCACGTACGAGCCGACCCATAGCCCGCCGGTGTAGCGGCCCGCGCCCTGGGTTGGCAGCGTGTGGTTGGTGCCGCAGCACTTGTCGGAAAACACGACGCTTGCCATCGGGCCGATAAACAGCGAGCCGTAGTTGCGCAACCGCGCCGCCGTCGCCTGGGGGTCGCGCGTGTGGACCTGCAGGTGTTCGGCCACGATTTTATCCGAATAGGCCACCATCTCATCGTCGTCGACGCAAACGACGACTTCGCCAAAGCTGTCCCACGCCTGCCGTGCGACACCTGCGGTGGACAGGTCGCTTAGTTGCCGCTCGACCTCGACCACCGTGTCGCGCGCGAGCGCCGCATCGGTGGTGATCAGGCCAACGCGGGTGCGGACGTCGTGCTCGGCCTGGGCCAGCAGGTCGGTGGCGATGGTGCGCGCGTCGCCCGTGTCGTCGGCCAGCACATAAATCTCGCTGGGTCCGGCGAGCTGGTCGATGCCGACGCGGCCGAACACCTGGCGCTTGGCCTCGTTGACGAAGGCGTTGCCGGGCCCGACGATCTTGTCGACCGCCGGCACGGTTTGCGTCCCGAACGCCATCGCCGCGATCGCCTGTGCGCCGCCGATGCGAAAGATCCGGTCGGCCCCGGACAGGTGGCAGCCGGCGACCATCGCCGGGTGCGCGTTGGGCGGCAGGCAGGCGACCACCTCGTCGACGCCGGCGACCCGCGCCGGCACGATCGTCATGACGGGCGCGGACAGCAACGGGTAGCGGCCGCCGGGCACGTAGGCACCGACGCGGGCGATCGGGATGACCCTATGGCCGAGCTTCACGCCCGGCATCGGTTCGATTTCGAGCGGCAGGATGGTCGCCAGTTGCGCCTCGGCGAAGGCGCGCACGTTGAAAATGGCGAACTCGGTGTCCGCACGGGTCTGGGCGGCGAGCCCGTCGACCGCCGCGCGCCGCTCGTCGGCGGTGACCTCGAGGTTTTCGCGGTCGCTGCCGTCGAACCGCCGGGCGAAGTCGCGGACCGCGTGGTCTCCCTCGGCGCGGACGCGGCTGAGAATGTCGGCGACCAGCGCTTCGGTCTGGCGCGTGTCGGCGGCGGCTTCCGGGCTGGGCTGCTTGACGTGAAACATCGTTCGCTCCCGCGTTGCCCGAGTGGTTTGCCCAGGGCGCGCGCGCACGGCAAGCTCAGCCGATGAATGATTTGCTTGACCAGCCGGCCCGCGTCATCGCCGCCGCCGTCCGTGACGGCCACTTCAGCGCCGCCGAGATCGTCGCGGCCAGTCTCGCGCGCGTTCATGCAATGACAGAGTGCAACGCCTTCGTGGCCGTGCTCGACGAAGCGGCGGGCGCGGCGGCGGCGGCGCTGGACCGGCTTTCGCCCGACGCACGCAAAACCCTGTCGCTGCTCGGCGTGCCGTTTGCCGCAAAGGACATGACGCCGACCGAGGGCACGGCGACCACGCTCGGCTCCTGGACCAGCGGCGACGCCCCGGCGACCGAGACGGCGCTGGTGGTGCGCCGGTTGCAGGCGGCCGGCGCGGTGCTGATCGGCAAGACGGCGACGCCCGAATTCGCGAACTCCGGCTTCACCGCCAGCCCGCGCTGGGGAACCACCCGCAACCCGCGCGATAAAACCCGGTCGCCCGGCGGCTCGTCGGGCGGTTCGGGGGCGGCCGTCGCGGCCGGTTGCGTGCCGTTTGCCGAGGGGACCGACATGGGCGGCTCGGTCCGCATCCCGGCAGCGTTCTGCGGCGTGGTCGGGCTAAAACCGAGCTTCGGGCGCATCCCGATGACGATCCTGCCGAGCCTGTTCGACGACATCTCGCATTTCGGCCCGCTTGCGCGCACGGTCGACGACGCCGCCCTGTTCATGGCCGCCGCCGCCGGGCCGAGCGACGACGACCCGTTCTCCCTGCCACTCGGGTTCGACGAGGCGGCGACCCATCCGTCAACCGGGCTCGCCGGCCGGCGGCTGGCGTTGTCGATGGACCTGGGCTTCTTTGCCGTTGAAACGCCGGTGCGCGACGCCGTGGCGGCGGAGGTCGAACGGTTGCGCGACGCAGGCGCGGTGGTGACCGAGGTCGCGATGCCGTGGACGCGCGACGTGGTCGACCGCTGGACCGACCTTTGGGGCGTGTTCATGGCCGGCTATTTCGGCGAGCGTCGGGCCGAGTTCGCGGCCCGCATGGACCCGGCGGTGCTGGCGCTGATGGCGCGCGGCGACGCGCTCGGCGCGGTGGCGGTCAAGCGGATCGAGTTGCTGCGCAGCCGGATGTGGCGCGACATGGCGGCCGTGCTGGCGAACCACGAGGCGCTGCTGTGCCCGACCTGCGCCATCCTGCCGCCACCGGTCGAACAGACCGACGACTACTACGCGGGCGACGACGCAAACGGCCGGTTCGCGGGTTTGGACATGTGCAGCCCGTTCAACATGGTGCCGATGCTGCCGGCGATCTCGCTGCCGGCGCGTCGCCACGCCGGAGCGCTACCGGTCGGGTTGCAGGTGGTCGGCCGTCGCCATGGCGACGAGGCGTTGCTGGCGCTGGCCCGCCTGATCGAGCGGACGGAGGGCTAGCCTCGACGAGGCAACCGCGCTGACCTTGCGGCCGTATCCTGCAACGCCACTAAAGGCAGGCCAACTGGCCGACGGAGTGTTCGCGTGCCCACCATGACCTCCGACGAGATCGCGACGGCCCGCCCCTTCATGGGCGCCGACCAACTGGACGCGGAGCGGATCAGCGCTTGCGTCCTCTCGGTCGCGACCGCCGGCGGACCGATCTTGAAGTGTTTGCACAACGCTCAGCGCGGCGGCTTCATCCTGCGACCGCTGCAAGTCGGCCGCGAGACCTGGGGTCTAATGGCCGACACTCCCCAGCCGGCGCGGCGGGTCAAGCTGCGCCACCGCGCATGACGCGCCGGCAGTGCCTCATGCTGCTGGCCGTCTGCCCATCGATCGCGGCGACGGCCGACGATCCCTGGGCCACCGTCCTGCGCACCGCGGTGGATGACCAGGGCCGCATCGACTTCACCCGGTTGCAGGCCGCTCCGGCGGCACTCGACGCGGCCGTCGCGGCAATCGCGCGCGAGGCACCGAACAACGCCCCCGCGCGGTTCCCGACGTCGGCCGACCGGATCGCGTTCCACATCAACACCTACAACGCGCTCGCGATGGCCCACGTCATCCGCAGCGGCATCCCGAGGCGGCTGTCGCTGCTCGATCGGATGCAGTTCTTCAAGCTGAGTGACGTCGTAGTCGGCGGAAGGTCGATCTCGCTGTACGACTACGAGAACGACGTCATCCGCCCGCTCGGCGAAGAGCGGGTGCATTTCGCGCTGAACTGCATGGCCGTCTCGTGCCCCCGCCTGCCGCGCACGCCGTTTACGGCGGCCAACCTCGACGCGGAACTCGACGCCGCCGCCCGGCTGTTCTTTAGCGAGCCGCGCAACCTGCAACTCGATCCAGCCCGCAAGATCGTGCGCCTGTCGTCGATCCTCGATTTCTACACCGGGGACTTCCTCAAGCGCGCGCCCACCCTGATCGGCTACGCGAACCGCTATGTCGGCCCGCCGATCCCGGATGACTTTCGGGTGCGCTTCATCCCGTACGACTGGACCATCAACGCCCGGCTCAGTCCTTGAACGGATCGAACTCGCCGTCGCCCGCCATCGCCACCGCGAACGGTCGCAGCGTGTGCAGCACGCGGATCGTCTCGCCGTGGTGCGCCAGCACGTCGGGCAGTCGCCGGTATGCCATCGGGCTCTCGTCCAGGTCACCGCCCGCCAGCAGCACTTCGCGCGCCCGTAGCCACATATCCATCTGCGCCCGGGTGAACTCCTGCTTGGCGCGCTTGCGGCCGAACAGCCGGCCCGCCCCGTGCACCGTCGAATACAGCGCCGCGCGCGACGCCTCGCCGTCCACGCCTTCGACGATCACCGCGTCGTCGCCCATCGAGCCGCCGACGAACCCGCGCTGCCCCGGGAACGCCGGCGTCGCCCCCTTGCGCACCACCCACAGGTCGCGCCCGCCATGGGTCTCCCGCCACGCGTAGTTGTGGTGGTTGTGCACCGTGTCGGTGACCGCGCCGCCGATCAGCTGGCGCACCCGCTCGACCACCCACTCGCGTCCGGCGTAGGCGTAGCGGCCGGCCAGCTCCATGGCGGCGATATAGCGCCGGCCGATCTCGCTGGCCTCGTCCACCACGGCGGGCGGCACGTTCATGCCGTCCTGGCCGCCCGCCGCCTTGAGGTACTTGGTGGCGCTGGTGTGACCGAGCCCGCGGCTGCCGAAGTGCACGCCGATCCAGACGAACCCGGCCTCGTCGCGCATCAGGTCGACGTAGTGGTTGCCCGAGCCGACCGTGCCGAGCTGGGTTTTCGCCTTCTGCCGGTAGTCGACCATGTCCGCCTCGCGCCACGCGTCGAGGTCGTCGAATAGCGCGTGCTCGGCGCGTTCGGCGTTGACGCGGCCGACCCCGAACGACACCACCCGCCGCACGTCGTCCAGGATCGTGTCGGCACGCGCCCTAATGTCTGCGAACCGCGTGTCGAGCCGCACCGCCATGTTGCCGCAGCCGATGTCGAAGCCGACCCCCGAGATGCTGACCTGACCTTCGTATGCGATGACGCCGCCGACCGGCTGCGCGTAGCCCAGGTGGCCGTCGGCGCACACGACGCCGCCGGCCACCCGGCCCACTGCCATGCAGTTGCGCATCTGGGCGATCGTCGCCTCGTCGTGCGTCCCGAACACGGTTAGCGGCGCGTTTCGAAACGCCGGCTCCTGCTCCGGCAGCACCAGGGCGGCCTGCTCCTCGGCCAGGTGCTGGGCGCGCGCCGCGTCGCGGAACGTGCACCAGACCGGCATCGACCGCTGGCCCTCGCGCTCGACGCGGCCGTCGGGATCGAGCCCGGCGGCGGTGGCGAGTGCCCGGGCGCGAAGTTCGTAGGCGTCAGGACGACGCATGGTTCGCCTCCGCAGATCCTTAGACGTCCAGGTTGGCCACCTTCAGCGCATTCCCCACGATGAAATCCCGTCGCGGCTCCACCACGTCGCCCATCAATGTCGAGAATACCGCGCCGGCGTCCTCCACGTCGCCGACCCGGACCTGCAGCAGCGTCCGCACCGCCGGGTCGAGCGTGGTGCGCCACAGCTGGTCCGGGTTCATCTCGCCCAGCCCCTTGAACCGGCTGATCGCGACGCCCTTGCGGCCCTGCGCCACGATCCGCTCGAACGCGCTGGCCGGGCCCACCGCCGCCTCGGTCTTGCCGTCCAACCCCAGCGCCACCGTGCCGTCCCACTGCCGCCGAAACATCTCGGCACGGTCCGCCAGCCACCGCGCGTCGCTAGAGCGCAAGTCGGCGGCCTCCAGCGTGTGCAGCTCGCCGACGCCGCGCACCGTGCGGGCCATCGTGAGCCCACCGGCGCTGTCCGGCGCCACCATCCAGGTCCGCTCGCGCTCCAGGCTCACCGCGTTCAGCCGGTCCACCAATGGTTGCGCCGCGTGCGCCACCTGCGACGGGTCGGGTGACAGCGCCCCGGCGATCGCGGCTTGCTCCAGCAACGCCAGCGGCACGTGCTGCGCCAGCCGTTTCAGCCGCAGCATCGTCTCGCGCAGCGTCTCCGCCTCGGCCGCCAGCTCGGGGCCGCGGAACGTGTCGCCGTTGCCGTACGTCAGCGACGCCTCGGACAGCGCCCGCTCCAGCAAGTAGTGCTCGAGCCCGAAGTCGTCCTTGAGGTAACGCTCTTCCTGGCCGCGCTTGGCCCGGTACAGCGGCGGCTGGGCGATATATAAATAACCGCCGTCGATCAGCTGCGGCATCTGCCGGAAGAAGAACGTCAGCAGCAGCGTGCGGATATGGCTGCCGTCCACGTCCGCGTCGGTCATGATGACGATACGATGGTACCGCAGCTTGGTCACGTCGAACCCGGCGAAGTCGCCCTCCGCCCGGCCGATCCCGGCCCCCAGCGCGGTGATCAGCGTGCCGATCTCGGCCGACCCCAGCATCCGGTCGAACCGCGCCCGCTCCACGTTCAATATCTTGCCTTTTAGCGGCAAGATCGCCTGGAACTTGCGATCGCGGCCCTGCTTGGCCGAGCCGCCCGCACTGTCGCCCTCGACCAGGAACAGCTCGCACTTCGACGGGTCGCGCTCCTGGCAGTCGGCCAGCTTGCCGGGCAGGGTGCTGATGTCGAGCACTCCCTTGCGCCGCGTCAGCTCGCGGGCGCGCCGTGCCGCCTCGCGCGCAGCGGCGGCGTCCATCACCTTGCCGATAATCAGCCGCGCCTCCTTCGGGTGCGTCTCGAACCAGTGCCCGACCGCGTCGGCGACCTGGCCCTGCACCACCGGCTGCACCTCGGAGCTAACCAGTTTTTCTTTCGTTTGCGACGAGAACTTCGGGTCCGGCACTTTGACCGACAACACCGCCGACATGCCCTCGCGCATGTCCTCGCCGGTCAGCGCCAGATCCTTCTTGGCGCCCAGCCCCTCGGCGTATTTCGCGACGATCCGCGTCAGCGCCTGGCGGAACCCGGCCAGGTGCGCGCCGCCGTCGCGTTGCGGGATGTTGTTGGTGAAGCACAGCATCGTCTCGTGGAAGCTGTCGTTCCATGTCATCGCGAACTCGACCCGGATGCCGTGCAGCGGGTCCGGTGCGGACGCAGCGCCGATCGGCGCCGCCAACACCGCCTGCTTGCCGCGATCGAGCCATTCGACGAACGCGACCAGCCCACCCTCGTAGTGGAAACCCAGTTCCGTCGCCGGTGGATGCCGCTCGTCGCGCAGCACGATCCGCAGGCCGGAATTGAGAAACGCAAGCTCCCGCAAGCGACGTTCCAGAATCGAAATGTCGAACTCGACGTTGGTGAACGTCCGCACGGACGGCTTGAACGTGACCTCGGTGCCGGTCGCCTCGTCGCTTGGCCCGACCACCTCCAGCGGCGCCACGGTGTCGCCATACGCGAAACGGATGACGTGCTCGACGCCCTCGCGCCAGATCCGCACCACCATCCACTCCGACAGCGCGTTGACCACGGCCGCACCCACGCCGTGCAGGCCGCCCGACACCTTATAGCTGTTCTGGTTGAACTTGCCGCCGGCGTGGAGCTTGGTCAGCACCACCTCGGCGGCCGAAATCCCCTCCTCGTGGTGTATGTCGGTCGGGATGCCGCGCCCGTCGTCGCGCACGGTGACGCTGCCGTCGCCGTTCAGCGTCAGCCGGCAGGAATGCGCGAAGCCGGCCTGCGCCTCGTCCACCGCGTTGTCGATGATCTCGAACGCCATATGATGCAGGCCGGAGCCGTCATCGGTGTCGCCGATGTACATGCCGGGCCGCTTACGCACCGCGTCCAGCCCTCGGAGGATGGAAATCGATGCCGCGTCATACGCGTCGTCGGGGCTCGGTGGCACAGGATCACTCATGGTGCGGCAACGCACTCCGTAAATTGCGATTCGGGCTGTCGTCGAAGCCCAAGATGTAGGGCGAACCGCGCCTAAATGACAGGTGCGGGAAGGCTCGGATCGGCCGTCAAAGCGCCCGCCTCGACCACAAAACCTTCAGCAAATCCGCGCAACGCCGCGAACGGCTCGGGATCGGTGCCGGTGACGAACGATTGCGCCGGCAGCCGCGTCAGCGCCGCCCATAGCGCCGCCCGCCGCGCCGCGTCCAGATGCACCGCGGGCTCGTCCAGCAACAGCAACGGCGCCGCGCCGCGCGTGCCGGCGAGCATGCCAGCGTGGCCCAGGACGAGGCCGATCAACAGCGCCTTTTGCTGGCCGGTGCTGGCGCGCGCCGCCGGCAGCCCGGTTGCGGTGTCGGCTACCCAGAGGTCGGCGCGGTGCGGCCCGATCTCGGCGCTCGCGTCGCCGGCACGCCCCGCCGCCAGCTCGGCGCGCAGCAGGTCCTCCACCGCCAGGGCCGACGCGGTCGCCAGGCGGTCGGCCAGCGGATCGACCAGCTCGAGCGTCGCGGCCGGGAACGGCGCCGCCGCACCCGCCGCCAGCGCCGCCCCAAGACGCCGCACCAGGTCGAGCCGGGCGGCGGTGACCGCGACCGCGTGGCGCGCCATGCCGTGCTCGATCCCGTCCAGCCAGGCCGACCCGCCGCGCCCGGTCTCCAGCAACCGCCGACGGCCAGCCATCGCCGTCTCGAACGCCGCCACCTCGCGGGCATGGGCCGGCGCCAGCGCGTAGACCAGCCGGTCGAGGAACCGCCGCCGTCCGCCCGCCCCCTCCTGGAACAGCCGGTCCATGCGCGGCGTCAGCCACACAGCGCCAGCCAGCTCGGCGATCGCCGCCTGGCTGCGGGGCGCGGCGCCATCGAGCCGGAACACCCGCCGGTCGGGGGCGTCCGGCGCCGCCCCGGTGCCGATCTCGTGCACGCCGGAGGGCGTCGCGAACCGCCCCGACACCGCCCAGGCGCCGCCCGACCCGGCGCGCGGAAACTCGGCGATCCGCGTGCCGCGCAGGCCGCGCCCGGGGACCAGCAGGCTGATCGCCTCCAGCAGGTTGGTCTTGCCGCTGCCGTTCGGCCCGGTCAGCACCACGATCGGCGTGGTCGGCGACCACAGCAGCCGCTCGTAGTTGCGGAAATTCGTCAGCGCCAGCCGGGTGAGCCGCAACGGCGGCGGCCGGTCCGTCGCGGGGTCCACATCGGTCATCGGCCGCGACAGCTAGCCCGGCCCCGGCCGATCCACCAGCCTTCGGTTGTCCCGCCGTCTATTTCCGTGTCAAAGCAGCATTAATGCCCGATCACCGGCTCGACCCCATTGAGGCTGCGTTCGACGTGCCCGGCGGCATGAACGCCGCGATGGGTGCGCACGACTGGGCGGCGACTCCGCTCGGGCCGCTCCACACCTGGCCGCAGCCGTTGCAGATCTTGACGGCCACCATGCTCGGCTCCCGCCAGCCGATGTTCATCACCTGGGGTCCGTCCCGCACGCTGCTCTACAACGACGGCTACGCGCCGATGCTGGGCCGCCACCACCCTGCGGCGCTGGGGCGATCGTTCCACGAGGTGTGGGCCGAGGTGTGGCCGGAGGTGCGCCCGCTGTTCGAGCGGGTGGACGCCGGCCATTCCGTCCACATGGATGACCTCGCGCTGACCCTGCATCGCAACGGCGCGCCGGAGGAGGCGCATTTCGCGTTCTCGTTCGCGCCGGTGCGCGACGCCGCCGGCGTGGTCGCGGGCCTGTTTTGCACCTGCGTCGAGACCACTGACACGGTCGTCGCCCAGCGACGGTTGCTCGCCGACGGCGAACGGCTGCGCGAGATGTTCGACCAGGCTCCGGGGTTCATCTGCCGGCTGCGCGGCCCCAACCACGTGTTCGACCTCGTCAACCAGGCTTACCTGCGCGTAGTCGGCTTCCGCGACATACTCGGGCGCCCGCTCGTCGAGGCCGTCCCCGAGGTGGTCGGCCAGGGCTTCGTCGAGCTGCTCGACGAGGTCTACGCGACCGGCATGGCTATCAGCCGCCGACGGGCGAAGATCGACCTCCGGAAGATCGCCGGAGGCGAGTTCGAGACCCTCTACCTCGATTTCGTCTACCAGCCGCTCACCGACCCGTCGGGCGCGGTCATCGGCATCTTCGTGCAGGGTCACGACGTCACCGAGGCCAAGCTGGCCGACGACACGGTGCGCCAAAACGCGGCATGGCTGCGCGGGCTCGCCGACACGATCCCCGGCTACGTCTGGGGCGCCGACCCGGCCGGGCGGATCAGCCAAACCACCTCGTCGTGGGTGGACGAGGTGGTGGGCGGCCCCAGCACCACGCTCGGCGACGGGTGGGCCGATTTCGTCCATCCCGACGATCTGGCCCGGGTCACCGCCGCTTGGGCCAGATCGGTCGCGACCGGGGCGCTGCACAGTATCGAGTTCCGCGTGGTCGGCCCCGACGGCGGCTATCGCTGGAACCTGGTGCGCGCCTCGCCGGTGCGCGACGAGGCGGGCCGCATCACCCGCTGGGTCGGCCTCAACGTCGATATCGACGACCAAAAGCGGGCCGAGGCAGCGTTGCACGCCCTGAACGAGACGCTGGAGCAGCGCGTCGACCTCGCCATCGCCGAGCGCGAGCAGGCCGAGGACGCGCTGCGACAGGCGCAGAAAATGGAGGCGATCGGCCAGCTCACCGGCGGCATCGCGCACGACTTCAACAACATGCTGCAGGGTGTCATCGGCAGCCTGGAGCTGCTGCGGCGGCGGCTGGCGCAGGGCCGGATCGACGAGGCGCCGGCGGTGATCGACCTCGCCATGCAGGGTGCCAACCGGGCGGCGGCGCTGACCAAGCGCCTGCTCGGGTTTGCCCGGCGGCAGATGCTGCACGACCGGCCGGTGCTGTCGAACGATCTGGTCGCCGGCATGGCCGAGCTGGCGCGCGGCACGGTCGGACCGGCGGTGCGACTGCGCCTCGAGTTCGGACCGGGCTCCTGGCCGGTGTTCTGCGACGCGAACCAACTCGAGAACGCGCTGCTCAACCTCGTCATCAACGCCCGTGACGCGATGCCGGCGGGCGGCGACCTGACGCTGTCCACGGCCGAGGTCTGGCTGGACGCGGCGGCGCTGGCGGGGCAGCCGGGCCTGCTGGCGGGGGACTACGCCGAGATCGCGGTCACCGACACCGGCACCGGTATGTCGCCCGAGATCGCCAGCCGCGCCCTGGAACCGTTCTTCACCACCAAGCCGACCGGCCAGGGAACGGGGCTGGGCCTATCGCAGATCTACGGGTTCGTCCGCCAGTCCAACGGCACGGTCCGGATCGACAGCCGCCCCGGCCACGGCACGACGGTCCGCCTGTTCCTGCCGCGCCATCTCGGTGCCCGCCCGGACGACCAGCCCGCCGCGACGCCGGTGTCGCCCGGCATCACGCGCGCGACCCTCCTGCTGGTGGAGGACGATCCGACGATCCGTTCGTTAACCGCCGAGGCGCTGGCCGACCTCGGTTGCCCTGGTGGTCGAAGCTTGCGACGCCGCCGAGGCCTTGCGCGAACTGGCTGGACCCGAAGCGATCGATCTGCTTGTGACCGATGTCGGATTGCCGGGCGGGCTCAATGGCCGGCAGCTTGCCGAGGCCGCACGGGAACGCAGCCCGGATCTGCCGGTCCTGTTCATCACCGGCTACGCGGGCTCGGCGCCGGGGGACGAGCATCTGAGCCCCGGCATGTCGGTCATCGCCAAGCCGTTCACCTTGGACGCGTTGACCGAGCGCGTGTCGGAGATTCTAAATCGCGTTCAGACCCGCATCGGCATCAGCACGTAGATCGCCGCCGCGTCGTCCGCGTCCTGCACCACGGTCGGCGCCGAGCCGTCGGAGAAGCGGAATTCGACGTGCTGGCCGATCACGTCGGTGATGTCGTTCAGGTAGCGCGCCTGGAAACCGATTTCCAACGGCGTCGAGGTGTAGACCAGACCGTCGTCGATCTCCTCGCTCGCGGTGCCCTGTTCGGGCGACGCGGCGGACAGCGTCAGTAGATCGCGCGCCAGCGACAGTTTCACCGGCCGCGAGCGCTCCGACGAGATCGCCGCCACCCGGTTGACCGCGTTGGCAAAATCCTGCTTGCCGACCCGCAACACCTTGTCGTTGTCGCGCGGGATCACCCGCTCGTAGTCCGGGAACGTGCCGTCGATCAGTTTGGACGTCAGCGTCACCGGGCCGGCGGTGAACTGGATGCGGGTGTCGGACAACGCGACGTCGATGGCACCCTGCGACTCGTCGAGCAATTTCCGCAGTTCGGTCACCGTCTTGCGCGGCACGATCACGCCCGGCATGCCGCGCGCGCCCGGCGGCAAATCCTGCTGCACGCGCGCCAGCCGGTGGCCGTCGGTCGCAACCGCGCGCAGCACGTCCTGGCCGTCGCTGGTAGTCGCGTGCAGGTAGATGCCGTTCAGGTAGTAGCGCGTCTCCTCGGTCGAGATCGCAAACCGGGTGCGATCGATCAAACCCCGTAACACTTGGGCGCCGAGTTGGAACTTATGCGGCAGCGCGCCGGCCGTCATCGATGGGAAGTCGTCGGCCGGCAGCACGACGAGGCTGGTGGCGTAGCGTCCGGCCCGCAAGGAGAGCTGCGCATCGCCGCCGGGATGATCGAGCTCTATTTCCGCACCCTCGGGCAGCTTGCGGACGATATCGTACAGCGTCCCGGCCGGCGCGGTGCAGCGGCCATCCCGCGTGGTGCTGGCGGCGACGTCCTCGACCACCGCGATTTCCATGTCGGTCGCCGTCAGCGACAGCCGGCCGTCGCGGATGTCGAGCAGCACGTTGGCCAGGATGGGGATGGTGTTGCGTTTCTCGACCACGCTCTGCACGTGGGCCAGGGCGCGGAGCAGCGTCGCGCGGTCGGCTTTGAACTTCACGGCGTAACCTCGCGAATCGGGGGTAGCCAACCTACAAGGTGCCGCAGGCCAAGCAAAGCCGAGTTAGCTCTCGAGCATCCGACGCAATAACTCCACGTCCTCGGCGAAGCTAGCCTCGAGCGCCATCAGCTCGCCGATCTTGCTGACCGCGTGCATCACCGTCGTGTGGTCGCGGTTGCCGAACTTCTTGCCGATCTCGGGCAGCGAGCGGCTGGTGAGCTGCTTGCTCAGATACATCGCTACCTGGCGCGGCCGGGCCACCGCGCGGGCGCGGCGCGGGCTGCTCATGTCAGCCAGCCGGATGCTGTAGTGCTCGGCGACGCGCTTCTGGATCTCCTCGATCGTCACCCGCCTGTCGTGCGCGCGCAGCACGTCGTGCAGCACCTCGTGGGTGGTCTCCAGCGTGATCTGGCGGCCGAACAGGTTGGCGTGGGCGATCAGCCGGTTCAGCGCACCTTCCAGCTCGCGGATGTTGGTGGTGATCTTGTGCGCCAAAAACTCCATGACCTTGGGCGACACCGGCACGCCGGCGCGGGCGGCCTTGGTCTCAAGGATCGACAGCCGCAGCTCGAACGTGGTCGCGTGTAGGTCGGCGACCATGCCGACGGCGAGCCGGGTGCGGACCCGCTCCTCAAGGCCGGACAGGTCGGACGGCGACTTGTCGGCCGACACCACGATCTGCTTGCCGGCCTCGACCAGCGCGTTGAACGTGTGGAAGAACTCCTCCTGCGTCGCGTCCTTGCCGATCAGGAACTGCAGGTCGTCGATCATCAGCACGTCGACGGACCGAAAGCGCTCCTTGAACTCCATCGTCGCCTGGCTGCGGATGGCGGCGATGAAGTTGTACATGAACCGCTCGGCGGACATGTAGGCAACGTTGACCGGCCGGCCGGCGACGCCGCCGGGCAGGGCGGGGCGGCCCATCGTCAGCTCCCACGCGATCGCGTGCATCAGGTGGGTCTTGCCGAGACCGACGCCGCCGTACAGGAACAACGGGTTGAAGCCGCTGACCGCCGGGTGGGCCGCGACACGACGGGCGCAGGCATGGGCGAACTCGTTCGGCTTGCCGACCACGAAGCTGTCGAAGGTGAAGCGGGTGTCGAGCGCCGCGTCGGTCGGCCGATCGGCCAACTGTGGCATCGAATTACTCTCGACCCGCGCTGGCGCAGTTGGCACCTCGGCCACGGGCGAGGCCGACGTATCGGCGGCGCTATCGACCGCGCGCGCGCCGCCGCCGACAAACCGGATGTCGACATGGCAGATGGCCGGATCCTCAGAGTGCCACAACGCCTGCAACCGGTCCGCATAGTGTCCGCGAACGTAGTCGCGGACGAAACGGGTCGGCAACCGGATGGTCAACTCGTCGCCATCGATGCCGCCCAGGACCATCCCGGACAGCCAAGTGCGGAAATCAAGGTCGCCGACCTCGGCCTTCAATCGCCGCCGCACGCGACCCCAGGCGGGTTGCAGGGAGTCCAGCGTGTGGGATGACGCGCCACGGGGCGCCAGCGGAAAGCCCGTGGCAGTGGCGTCGGCGTCAGGCTCAGTCTCGATCAGATTCGCGGATACCCTTTCCTGGACCGGTCCCGCACTTCCCATCGCTTCGCTGCCCCTTTGCCCGTGTCAGCCAGCCGGCACATCGGAAGGAACAAGTGGCCCCGCCCGAAGCTGTTGCGCTGTCTTTTGCGAGATGCTGAGTAAGACTAAAATGGAGGTTGGCGCAACCCTGATCGGCTAACGCCCGACAAAATTAAGTTCTAAAAATATAAATGCGAGTAAACGCGCATCAACCTGGGCGGGCGACGCAACATCAACACAAGTCTATAGAACAGTCAGCTAGTCGGCAGTGATTTGATCCGAGCCGACAGGCGCGACAACTTGCGCGACACTGTGTTGAGCTTGATCGTTCCCTTGCCGACGGCCCGCTGCATCTCCGGCTGCGCGGCGCGGAGGGCGGTCGCAGCGGCGTCCTTGTTGCCGCCCGCGAGCGCCAGCTCCACCGCCTTGACGAAGGTTCGCATCCGCGACCGGCGAGCCTGGTTGCGCAGCGTGCGCGTGGCGGTCTGGCGGATACGCTTGCGGGCGGAGGCGTTGTTGGCCATGGGATCTCTTCGGTCGCGGGCGGAAATCCGCCAATGGTTGAATGTCGCAGCACCGTGGGCCTGCGGAAGCGTCGGGTTCTAGGCACAGGGTCGTGCGCTGTCAAAGCATATCGCCTCGGTCGCGCCGCGCTATCGTTGCAATATCGTACACTGGAAGGTGCTGCGCGCCGCCTGGACGTAGCGCGTGACGCCGCCGCAGGCGGGCGGCCCTGGACACTCGGGGCACGGCTTGCCCTCCCGGCCATACACCCGCCACGCGTGCTGGAAGAACCCGAGTTCGCCGTTCGGCTGCACGTAGTCGCGCAACGACGACCCGCCGGCGGCGATCGCGTCGGCCAGCACTTCCTTGATCGCCGTGACCAACCGGGCCACGGCCGCCGGCCGCAGCGTGCGGGCCAGCCGGCGCGGGCTGAGGCGGGCGCGGAACAGCGCCTCGCAGACGTAGATGTTGCCCAGGCCCGCGACGGTGCGCTGGTCGAGCAGCGCCGCCTTGATCGGGGTGGCGCGCCCGGCCAGCGCCGCCCGCAGCGCCGCCGCGTCGAACGTCGGGTCGAGCGGCTCCGGTCCCAGCCCCGCCAGCAGCCGGTGCGCGTCCTCGGCGTCGGTCGCGACCAGATCGATCGAGCCGAACCGGCGCGGGTCGACGAACCCCACCGTCCAGCCATCCGCCGTGGCCAGCGTCAGGTGCTCGTGCGGTGCCCGCACCGCCGCGTCGGCGCTGGGGCGGATCACCATGCGGCCCGACATGCCGAGGTGGATCAGTGCGGATTGCCCACCCGCGAGCCGCATCAGGATGTATTTCGCCCGCCGCCGAAAACCGGTCACCCGCGCACCCTGCAGCGAGGCCGCCAGCCCGTCCGGAAACGCCCAGCGCATGCCGGCGCGGTGCACCTCGGCGCGAACCAGCGTCTGGCCCTCGAGGCGCGCGCGCAGGCCGCGCATCACCGTCTCGACTTCGGGGAGTTCCGGCATGATCTGTGGTGACGTTATAGGATGGTCCGCATGAACGACACCCAGGCCGACGTCGATTTCGGCTTCCGCGCCGTGCCGCGCGAGCGCAAGGCGGGCATGGTCCGCGCCGTGTTCGACAGCGTGGCGCCGAAGTACGACGTGATGAACGACCTCATGTCGCTCGGCGTCCACCGCGCCTGGAAGCGGAATTTTGTCGCAGCCCTCGACCCCCGGCCGGCGCGGCGTCTGCTCGACCTCGCCGGCGGCACCGGCGACGTGGCGTTCGGCTGGCTCGCGCGCGGCGGCGGCCCGGCGATCCTGTCCGACATCAACCCGTCGATGCTGGCGGTCGGGCAGCAGCGGGCGGACCGGCGCGGGTTCTCGGTCGAGATCGTCGCCGCCGACGCGGAACACCTGCCGCTGCCGGACCGCGCGTTCGACGTCGTCTCGATGGCGTTTGGCCTGCGCAACTGCACCGACAAGCCGGCCGTGCTGGCCGAGGCGCGGCGCGTGCTGCGGCCCGGCGGGCGGTTCCTGTGCCTGGAATTCTCGCGCGTGGAGGTCGCGGCGCTACGGCCGCTGTACGACGCCTGGAGTTTTGGCGTGCTGCCCCGGCTCGGCTCGGCGATCGCCGGCGACGCCGACAGCTACCGCTACCTCGCCGAGAGCATTCGTACGTTCCCCGCCCAAGCTGAACTGGCCGAGATGTTCCGCGCCGCCGGCTTCGAGAAGGTGAGCCATCGCAACCTGACTGGCGGAATCGCCGCGATCCACGTGGGCTGGCGGCTGTGACCGACCTCGCCGGCCGCCGCGTGTTGCTGGTCGTCGGTGGCGGCATCGCGGCGTATAAATCGCTTGAACTGATCCGGCTGCTGCGGCGCGCCGGGGCCGCCGTGCGCTGCGTGCTGACCGAGGCGGGCGCGCAGTTCGTGACCCCGCTGTCGCTGCAGGCGCTGTCCGAGGACACCGTCTACTCCGGCCTCTGGTCGCTGACCGACGAGCACGCGATGGGGCACATCCAGCTGTCCCGGTCGGCCGACCTGATCGTGGTCGCCCCCGCCACCGCCGACCTGCTGGCGCGCATGGCGGCCGGCATGGCGGGCGACCTCGCCTCGACGGTGCTGCTCGCCACCGACACCGAGGTGCTGGTGGCCCCAGCGATGAACGTGCGGATGTGGCGGCACCCGGCGACGGTCGCCAACGTGGCCGTGTTGCGCGCGCGGGGCATCGGCTTCATCGGCCCCGACGACGGCGAGATGGCGTGCCACGAGCACGGGCCGGGACGTCTCGCCGAACCGGCCGCGATCCTGGACGCCATCACACAACGGCTGGAACCGGGGCCAAAACCGTTGGCGGGGCGGCACGCGATCGTCACCAGCGGACCGACGCACGAGCCGATCGACCCGGTGCGCTACCTCGCCAACCGCAGCAGCGGGCGACAGGGCCACGCGATCGCCGCCAGCCTGTCCGCGTTAGGCGCGCGCGTGACCCTGGTGCGCGGGCCGGTCGAGATCGCCGACCCGGCCGGTGTCGAGGTGCGCCCGGTCGAGACGGCGGTCGCGATGCGCGACGCGGTGTTCGCGGCATTGCCGGCCGATGTCGCGGTGTGCGCCGCCGCCGTGGCCGACTGGCGGGTGGACCGGCCGGAGCCGTATAAGTTGAAGAAGAGGCCCAACGCCGCCCCCCCGTCACTCGCGTTGGTCGCCAACCCCGATATCCTGGCCGAATTGTCCGCGCCCGGTCCCCGCCGCCCGCATCTGGTGATCGGTTTCGCCGCCGAGACCGATGACGTCTTGGCCAACGCCCGCGCGAAGCGGCTGCGCAAGGGCTGCGACTGGCTGCTGGCCAACGACGTCTCGGGCGACGTGATGGGCGGCGCCGCCAACGCCGTCACCCTGATCGACGCCGACGGCGAGGAGGCGTGGCCCCGCCTGCCGAAACCGGAGGTGGCCGCGCGACTGGCCCAGCGGATCGCCCGGGCGTTGGCGTGACGCCGACCGTCGCGGTCCGGGTCGAACGCCTGCCGCACGCCGACGGCCTCGACCTGCCGGCCTACGCGACCGCGGGCGCCGCCGGCATCGACTTGGTTGCGGCGGTCCTGCACCCGCTGACGATCCCGTCGCTCGGCCGGGCGCTGGTGCCGCTCGGGCTCCGCATCGCCCTGCCGCCCGGCTACGAGCTGCAGCTGCGGCCGCGCTCGGGGCTGGCGCTGCGGCATGGGATCACGCTGGCCAACGCGCCCGGCACCATCGACGAGGACTATCGCGGCGAGTTGCAGGCGATCGTGCTCAACGCCGGCCCCGACCCGTTCACCGTCGAGCGCGGCATGCGGATCGCGCAGGGCGTGCTGGCCCCGGTGGTCCGGATCGCCTGGGTCGAGGCGGCGCTGGACGAGACGGCGCGCGCGGCGGGTGGGTTCGGCAGCACCGGCCACTAGGCGGCATGACAGTTCCGCCCCGCCATCGACGGTGGCGAGCAACGCGGCTATGCGGCCCGGATGCCCGCTAGTCCGCGGCCTGACGGAGTGTTGCATGGCCCGTACCGCCACCACCGACCTCGCCACCACCCGGCGGCTGCCGAACGCGTGGGACATCGCCGCCATTCTGGTGGTGTTCGGCTTGCTGATCGCGCTCGCCCGGGTCGGGCCGCAGGCGCTAAAACCGTTGTCGGCGCCGGACGCGACGGCGATCAGCCTCGACCCGTCATACCTGCCGAGCTACGCGCTACGGACCACGCTGCGGATGTTCGCGGCCCTGGCGGCGTCGCTGGCGTTCACCTTCACCTTCGCCACCCTGGCCGCCAAAAGCCGGCGCGGGGGCCTGGTGATGGTGCCGCTGCTCGACATCCTGCAGTCGGTGCCGATCCTCGGCTTCCTGTCATTCACCACCGTGTTCTTCATGTCGCTGTTCCCGGGCCAGGTGGCGGGCCTGGAGCTGGCCGCGATCTTTGCGATCTTCACCTCTCAGGCATGGAACATGGCGTTCAGTTTTTACCAGTCGCTGACCACGCTTCCGGCCGACCTCGACGAGGCCACGCGGTCGTTTCGGCTGTCCGGCTGGCAGCGGTTCTGGCGGCTGGACGTGCCGTTCGCGATGCCGGGCCTGGTGTGGAACATGATGCTGTCGATGTCGGGCGGCTGGTTCTTCGTGGTCGCGGCCGAGGCGATCTCGGTCGGCGACACCTCATACAAGCTGCCCGGCATCGGCAGCTACGTGGCCGTGGCGCTCGACCACCGTGACGTCGGCGCGGTGTTCTGGGCCATCCTCGCGATGTTCCTGGTGATCCTGGCGTACGACCAGCTGCTGTTCCGCCCGCTGGTCGCGTGGTCGGCGAAGTTCCGCTTCGAGGTGGTGGCCGGCGCCTCCGACAGCGAGCCGTGGGTGCTAAAGCTGTTTCGGCGGACGCGGCTGCTGCGGGCGGTCAGCGATGGTGTCGGGGCCGCGTTCGGCTGGGTCCAGTCGCTGCGACTGGCGGGTCCGACCCGGCCGGCGCGCGCCATGTCGCGCCGGTCGAGCCGGCTCGGCGACGCCGTGTTCTTCACCGTGGTCGCGGGCGTGGTCGGCTTCGCGATCTGGCGCATCGTCGGCTACGTGTCGGCCAGCGACGTCGGCTGGGGAGACCTGCTGCAGACGTTCGAGCTGGGCGCGATCACCCTGTTGCGGGTGGTCGTGCTGATCGCGCTGGCCAGCCTACTGTGGGTGCCGATCGGCGTGTGGCTCGGGTTGCGTCCTACCTGGTCGCGACGGGTGCAGCCGCTGGCGCAGTTCGCCGCCGCGTTCCCGGCCAACCTGTTCTTTCCGGTGTTCGTGATCCTGATCGTCCGCTTCCACCTCAGCAGCGACATCTGGCTGACGCCGCTGATGATCCTCGGCACCCAGTGGTACATCCTATTCAACGTCATCGCCGGCGCGTCGGCGTTCCCCGGCGACCTGCGCGAAGCCGCCGACAACTTCCGCGTCGGCGGCTGGCTGTGGTGGCGCAGGGTGATCCTGCCCGGCATCTTTCCTTATTTCGTTACCGGGGCGATCACCGCCTCGGGCGGCTCCTGGAACGCGGCGATCGTCAGCGAGGTGGCGCAGTGGGGCCAGACCAGGCTCGCCGCGCACGGCCTCGGCGCCTATGTCGCGCATGCCACCGACGCCGGCGACTTCCCGCGTATCGTGCTGGGCGTCGCGGTGATGTCGATGTTCGTGCTCGCGTTCAACCGCGCGGTGTGGCGGCCGCTGTATATGTTCTCGACCCGCCGGCTGACGATGTGACCCTTCAGGAGCTGCCGCCATGGACGCCACCACGCAACTGAGCGCCACCCCGCTGCTGAGCGTCACCGGCTGCCGCCAGTCGTATCGTAAAGGCAGCTCGGCCGACCTGCTGGTGCTGGACGACGTCAACCTACGGCTCGACACCGGCGAGATCGTCGGGCTGCTGGGGCGCTCCGGCTCGGGCAAGTCGACGCTGCTGCGGATCGTCTCTGGTTTGTTGCGCCCGACCGCCGGCACCGTGCTGTGGGAGGGCCGACCGGTGACCGGCCCGGTCGAGGGTGTCGCGATGGTGTTCCAGAGCTTCGCCCTGTTTCCCTGGCTCACCGTGGTCGAGAACGTCGAACTCGGGCTGGAGGCGCAGGGCGTGCCGCGTGCCGAACGCGAGAAACGGGCGGAGTCCGCGATCGACCTGATCGGCCTCGGTGGCTACGAGAGCGCGTATCCAAAGGAACTGTCCGGCGGCATGCGCCAGCGGGTCGGCCTAGCGCGCGCCCTGGTGGTCCACCCCGACCTGCTGCTGATGGATGAGCCGTTCTCCGCACTCGACGTGCTGACTGCCGAGACGCTGCGGACCGACCTGATCGACCTCTGGAACGACGGCAAGCTGCCGCTGAAATCCATCCTTATGGTGACGCACAACATCGAGGAGGCGGTGCTGATGTGCGACCGCATCCTGGTGTTCAGCAGCAACCCCGGCCGCGTCGCCAGCGAGTTGCAGGTGCCGTTCCCGCATCCGCGCAACCGGCTCGACCCGGCGTTCCGGCAACTGGTCGACGACATCTACGCGCTGATGACCCGCCGTGCCGCCGCCGTGCCGCCGCAGCAGCCGAGCCACCCGCAGGCGCCGCCGGTCGACCAGACGTTCAAGGTGGCGCTCCACCCGGTCAGCTCGAACCTGCTGTCGGGGTTGCTCGAAAGTCTCGCCGGGCCGCCCTACAACGGCCGCGCCGACCTGCCGGCGTTGGCGGAGTCGTTGCAGCTTGAGGCCGACGAGTTGCTGCCGCTGGGCGAGAGCCTCGGGCTGCTCGGCTTCGCGGTGCTGGAGGACGGCGACCTGCGGATCACCGACGCGGGGCTCGCGTTCGCCCACGCCGACATCGAGCCGCGCAAGGAGCTGTTTGCCGCGGCTCTCCGCCAACACGTGCCGCTGATCGCGGCGATCCGCCGCACGCTCGACGAACGCCACAACCACCGCGCCGCGTACATGCGGTTCCTCGACGAGCTGGAGGACCACATGAGTCCGGAGTATGCCGCCGACACGCTGCGAACGGCGATCGCCTGGGGGCGTTACTCCGAACTGTTCAGCTACGACCAGGAGGCCCAGCAGTTCTTCCTCGACGAGGAGGAGACCAACGAGGCCGCCTAACGGGAGACGACGATGAAGCGACGCAAGCTGGGTGGACAGGGGCTGGAGGTCGCCGAGATCGGCCTCGGTTGCATGGGCATGAGCCAGATGTACGGCGCGTTCGACGAGGCCGAGAACGTGGCCACGTTGCACCGGGCGCTCGAGCTCGGCGTCGACTTCTTCGACACCGCCGAGATCTACGGGCCGTTCACCAACGAGGAGCTGCTGGGCCGCGCGCTGGCGGGTCGCCGGCACGAGGTGGCGATTGCGACCAAGTTCGGCTTCGTGATCGAGGACGGCAAGCCGGGCGGCACCGACAGCCGGCCCGGGCACATCCTCGAAGTGGTGGAGGCGTCGCTGCGGCGGCTGCGGACCGACCACATCGACCTGCTATACCAGCACCGGGTCGACCCGGCGGTGCCGATGGAGGACGTGGCCGGCGCGGTCGCCGGGCTGATCGCGGCCGGCAAGGTGCGCTACTTCGGGCTGTCCGAGGTCGGCGTCGCCAACCTGCGCCGCGCCCACGCGGTCTGCCCGGTCTCGGCGGTGCAGAGCGAGTTCTCGCTGTGGGAGCGCAACCTCGAGACGGACGTGCTGCCGGCGATGCGCGAGCTCGGCGTCGGCCTGGTGCCGTTCAGCCCGCTCGGCCGCGGCTTCCTGACCGGCGCCGTGAAGCGGGCGGAGGACTACGAGGAGGGCGACTACCGCCGCAACGACCCGCGCTACCAGGGCGCCAACTTCGACGCGAACATGCGCGCGGTCGAGGTGGTGCGGTCGGTCGCGGCCCGGCACGGCGCCAACGCGGCGCAGGTGGCGCTGGCGTGGGTGCTGGCGCAGGGCGACGACGTGGTGCCGATCCCAGGCACCAAGCGGGTCGACCGGCTGACGGAGAACGTCGCCGCCGCCGACTTGGCGCTGAGTGCGGCCGACCTCGCCGAGCTGGATGCGGCGCTGCCGGCCGGCGGCACCGCCGGGCCGCGCTACGGCGAGCGGATGATGGCGATGGTGGACCGCTAGCCGAACAGGCTGGCGTCCATGCGGCCGATGCCTTCGAACGTCAGCTTGGTTCCGTCGGACAGGTTCAGCGTCGTCGACCCGCCGGAATTGAGCTGCGTCGCCAGGTCGAATTGCGCCTCCGACCGGTCGAACCCGTTCAGCACCAGCTGGTCGGTGCCGAGCCGAAAACCGTGGATGATGTCGAGCCCGCCGACGTTGTGGGTCGCCGCGTAGACGTCCGGGCCGCCGCCGCCGGTGATCTGGCCGAACCCCGCGCCCAGGTAGAAGATGTCCGAGCCCTGGCCGCCGACCACGGAATCGCCGCCGTCGCCGAGCAGGAACAGGTTGTTGCCGGTCGATTGCCCGCCCAGCAGCGTCACGTTGCCGGTGGCGCCAGCGACCACGTTGTTGGCCCCGCCCACCAGCGAGGCCATGTCGCCGTCGCCACCGAGATAGATCTGGCTCGGGCCGATGCCGGCCGTGACGGTGCTGTGGCCACGCGTGACGAACACACCGTTGCCGCTGCCGCCGTTGAACGAGCCGCCGCCCGCGCCGGCGTAGATGGTTGCGTCGCCCGCGCCGCCCTCGAAATAGCTGCTGGCGTCGCCGCCGATCAGGATGGATTGCCCGTTGGCGCCGAAGTCGAACACGTGGCCGGAGCCGGCGAATGCGGCGACATAGCCGGCGCCGCCGACCACGGTCGAGTCCAGGCCGCCCTCCTGGATCAGCATGGTGCCCGAGGTGCCGCCGTACGCGACGACACGGCCGCCACCGCTGAACACGATGTCGTTGCCGGTGCTGGCGTTCACCGTCGTGTCGCCGCCCGTCACCACGATGTTGGATCCGCCGCCGAGGTAGTCGAGCGACGTGCTGGTGCCGGTGAAAAAGGTGTCGTTGCCGGCGCCGCCCATCAGCGTGTCCGGGCTCGCGATGCTGACCAGGACGTCGTTGCCGTCGTTGGCGATCAGCTTGACCCCGATCGTGCCCAGGGTGCGGTCGACCAGCGTCACCGTGTTGGCGCCGCCCGCCTGGAGCCCGGTCGAGCCCGGTGCCACCGACAGGATCGTACCCGTCGAGGGATTGTCGATGACGCTCATGCCGGCTTGCGGGCTGGCCAGGAAGCCATGCTGCTTGCCGCTCGCGTCGAGGTACGAACCGACGATCTGGCTCTGGTCGTTGATGCCGTAGATGGCGGTGCCCGATGCGGCGCGCGGGTCGTCGATCGTGGTGTAGGCGTTCGTCGCGACCGAGTAGATGAAGCCGTGGCCGTAGCCGGACCCGTCCAGGTATTGGCCGGCGATCTGGCCCTGGTTGTTGATCGCGAGCGCGGTCGAGTCGAGCGCTCCGGCCGGCCCGTTCATGAACGTAGTGATGCCGTTGCCGTAGACGAAGCCGCGGCTTGTCCCGTTGATGAACAGCGTATCGACGATGTCGCCGGCGTTGTCGATGCCGCGCAGCACGGTGCTGGTGGCGCCGGGAACGTCGAGGATGGTCGAGACGCCGGTCGCGACGTCGTAGACGCGTCCGTGCAAGTGGTGGGCGGCGTCGTAGTATGCCCCGACCGCAACGCCGAAATCGTTCGCGGCGCTGAAATATGACGTGCGTTGCCCGCTGGTGGGCACACCGGGGTCGTCGATCGCGGTGATCAAGCCGCCGGTCTCGATCGCGCCGTAGCTGTTGCCCGCCGCGTCGACCACCCGGCCGACGGTGCGGCCATAGTTGTCGAGCGAGCTGACCTCGGTCTGCGCGTAGGCGGCGTTGCTGACTACGCTGAACGCCAGCGGGCCATATCCGTTGGCCTGGTAGCTGGAGTAGGGGTGGCCCGCGAAGCCACTGCCGTTCAGGCCGCTGATCTGGCCGGCGTCGTTGATGCTGACCACCCGGCTGAAACTGCGGTCGATCGGGTTGTCGATGGTGGTGAAGCGGTATGCCACGGGTTGATCCTGCGCTCGCGCTGTTAGAAGCGGTTAATCACTCATACCGAATAAGCAACATAACGCAATCGTGTTCGGGCGCAACCTTCGATTGGTGCGGGCGTCAGGTCGCGAACGCTGCACAGGACGCGACCCATGATCGACGCCATCGGCTACAGCGCCGCCAGCGCGCGGGCGGCGCTGAGACCGACCCGGTTCCGGTGCGACGAGCCCGGCGCGCGCGACGTCCAGATCGATGTGCTGTATTGCGGCGTCTGCCACTCCGACATCCACCAGGCCAGGAACGAGTGGGGCAACACGGTCCACCCGTGCATGCCGGGCCACGAGATCGTCGGGCGAGTGGCCCATATCGGCGGTTCGGTCCGCAAGCACGCGGTCGGCGACCTGGTCGGCGTCGGCTGCATGATCGACAGCTGCCGCCAGTGCGAGGCGTGCCAAGCCGGCGAGGAGAACTACTGCCACGGCCCGAACAGCTGGCTCGCCACCTACAACGGCCCGATGATCCCGCGCGCCAAGGCGGGGCAGAACATGTTCGGCCGCGACAACACCTTTGGCGGCTACGCCACGACCAAGGTGGTGTCCGAGGATTTCGTGCTCAAGATCCCGGCGACGCTGGACCCGCGCCAGGCGGCGCCGATCCTGTGCGCCGGGGTCACCACGTACTCGCCGCTGCGCCACTGGGGCGTGAAGCGGGGCGACAAGGTTAGCGTGATCGGCTTTGGCGGGCTCGGCGACATGGCGGTCAAGCTCGCGCGCGCGATGGGGGCCTCAGTCACGGTGTTCACCACCCATCGCGACAAGATCGAGGCCGCCCACGCGATCGGGGCCGACGAGGTCGTGCTGTCGGCCGACGCAAATGCGCTGAAGGAGCTCACCGGCGCGTTCGACTTCATGCTGTCGACCATCCCGCAGAGCCACGACCTCAACCCGTTCCTGCCGTTGCTCAAACGGAACAAGACGCTCACCATCTGCGGCGCGCTCGACAGGCTGAAGCCGGTCGACAACATGGTGGTCGCCGGGCACCGTCTGAGCGTCTCCGGCTCGTTGATCGGCAGCATCCGCGAGACCCAGGAGGTGCTGGACTTCTGCGCCGAGCACGGCGTCGGACCGGACGTGCAGGTGATCCAGATCGAGGACGTGAACGAGGCGTACCGGCGGGTCGAGCACGGCGACGTGCGGTTCCGCTACGTGATCGACATCGCCTCGCTCAAGTCGCAGCTCGGCTGACGGCCAGGTAGTTGACGCCAAAATCCCGGCTCGCGCGCCAGCCGCCGTGCGCGAGGTCGGGCACCATGCCGGTGACCTCGCCCGGCACCAGCCCGGTGCGACGGGCGTAGCCGGCGAGTTCGGCGGGTGTCACGAACTTGCGCCAGTCGTGGGTGCCGACTGGCAGCAGCCGCGCCACGCGTTCCGCGCCCACGATCGCCACCGCGTACGAGCGTAGCGTGCGGTTGATGGTGGAGACGAACAGGCTTCCACCCGGGGTCAGCAATCCGGCCAGCACCCGTACGAACGCCGCCGGGTCGGCCACGTGTTCGATGACCTCCAAGGCGCACACCGCGTCGAACCGCTCGCCCGCCGCCCGTAGCGCCTCGGCGGTGGTGGCCCGGTAGTCGACCGTAAGCCCGCCGGCCGCCGCATGGGCCCGTGCCGCCGCGATCGGCGCCGGCGCCGCGTCGATCCCGGTCACCGCGAACCCCAACCGGGAGAACGCCTCGGCTGCGATACCGCCGCCGCAGCCGACGTCGAGCAACCGGCAGCCGGGCGGCAGGCGCTCGGCGATCCAGCCAGTGCGGAGCGGGTTCATCGCCAAGAGCGCCCGCATCGGCCCGCGGCGGTCCCACCACTCGGCCGCCATCGCGTCGAATTTCGCGACTTCGGCGTCGGTCACGGACCCTGCCATGCCCGCTCGCGTGTTGCCCAAGGCCGCTTCCTTTCGGTAGATAACCAATCCGTACACATAGCCCGGATCGCATGTCCCGCATCGTGATGAAGTTCGGCGGCACGTCGGTGGCCGACCTCGACCGCATCCGCAACGTCGCGGGCCGGGTCAGGCGCGAGGTCGAGGCGGGCCACCAGGTCGCCGTCGTGGTGTCGGCCATGGCGGGCGTCACCAATCAACTGGTCGGCTGGTGCGAGCAGCTGAGTCCGCTGCACGACGCGCGCGAATACGACGCGGTGGTGGCGTCCGGCGAACTGGTGACCGCCGGCCTGCTGGCGATCGCCCTGCAGGCCGTGGGCGTCGACGCGCGGTCGTGGCAGGGCTGGCAGATCCCGCTGCTGACCGACGGCGCGCACGGCCGCGCCCGCATCGACAGCATCGACAGCCGCGACTTGCTGGCCCGCATGGGCCACGCCCAGGTGCCAGTGGTGGCGGGCTTCCAGGGCGTCGGGCCGGACCGCCGGGTAACGACGCTGGGCCGGGGCGGCACCGACACGTCGGCCGTGGCGCTGGCGGCCGCCTTGCGCGCGGACCGTTGCGATATCTACACAGACGTGGACGGTGTCTACACGACCGACCCGCGCATCGTTGCGCGCGCCCGCAAGCTCACTACGATTGCATATGAGGAGATGCTCGAGCTGGCATCGGTCGGCGCGAAGGTGCTGCAGACCCGCTCGGTCGAACTCGCGATGAAGGAACGCGTGCGCGTCCAAGTCCTGTCGAGCTTTCAGGATCTGCCCGGCACCCTGGTGGTTGGTGAGGACGAGATGATGGAAAAGGAGTTAGTGGCGGGCATCGCCTACTCGCGGGAGGAGGCGAAGGTGACGGTCAAGCACGTGCCCGACCGCCCCGGCATCGCGGCGGCGATCTTCGGACCGCTCTCGGCGGCCGGCGTGAACGTCGACATGATCGTGCAGAACGTGTCCGCGTCCGGCACCACCGACATGACGTTTACCGTCGCCCGCAGCGACCTCGCCCGCGCGCAGGCCACGCTGGAGGCCGAGCGGGACGAGATCCGGTTCGCCGAAATCACCCACGACCCGGACGTGGCCAAGATCAGCGTGGTCGGCATCGGCATGCGCAGCCACGCCGGCGTCGCCGGCACGATGTTCAAGGCGCTGGCCGACAAGGGCATCAACATCCAGGTCATCAGCACCAGCGAGATCAAGGTTTCTGTCCTGATCGGCGCCGAGTACACCGAACTCGCGGTGCGGGCGCTGCACACGGCGTATGGCCTCGATGCCTGACGCGGGCACCCTGCCGCCGCTGACCGAGACGTCGCCCGCACGGGTCGCGGCACGCGAGAAGCTCGACCGGCTGTGGGCGCGCGGGCGCGACTTCCTCGGCGCCGAGGTCGCGATCATGGCCGGCGCCATGAGCTGGGTCAGCGAACGCCACCTGGTCAGCGCGATCAGCAACGCCGGCGGCTTTGGCGTGATCGCCTGCGGTGCGATGGAGCCGGCGCGGTTGCGCGAGGAGATCGCGGCCACCCAGGCGATGACCACGCGGCCGTTCGGCGTCAACCTCATCACCATGCATCCCCGCCTGGAGGAGCTGGTCCAGGTTTGCCTCGCGGCCCGCGTCACCCACGTCGTGCTGGCGGGCGGGCTGCCGCCGGGGGGTGCCATCCGCGCGATCAAGGACGGCGGCGCCAAGGTCGTCTGCTTCGCGCCGGCGCTGGTGCTGGCACGCCGCCTGCTGCGCTCGGGCGCCGACGCGCTGGTGATCGAGGGCAGCGAGGCGGGCGGCCACATCGGCCCGGTCAGCCTGACCGTGCTGGCCCAGGAGGTGCTGCCCTACATCCGGGACGTGCCGGTGTTCGTCGCCGGCGGGATCGGGCGGGGCGAGGCGATCGTCGGCTTCCTCGAGCAGGGGGCGGCCGGCGCGCAGCTCGGCACCCGGTTCGCGGCGAGCACGGAGAGCGTCGCCCACGACAATTTCAAGCGTGCCTTCGTCCGCGCCGCCGCCCGCGACGCGCTGCCGTCCGTCCAGCTCGACCCCAGGTTCCCGGTGATCCCGGTGCGGGGCCTCGCCAACGCCGGCAGCCAGCGGTTCGCCGAGCATCAGCTCGAAATGATCCGTGCGGTCGCCGCCGGCGAGCTGACCCGCGAGGCGGCGCAGCTCTCGGTCGAACACTTCTGGGCCGGGGCGCTGCGCCGCGCCGTGGTCGACGGCGATGTCGAGCAGGGCAGCGTCATGGCCGGGCAGTCGGTCGGCATGGTCACCGAGGTGCAGCCGGTCGCGGCGATCATCGCCGAACTCGTGGAGCAGGCCGTGGCGGCGCTCGCCGCGCGCAGCTGATGGTTTAAGGCGCGCCGGTGGCCACGGTGTCCCGCCGGCTGCTGGCTCGCCTCCGCGACCTGATGGCGCGCGAGGCGGTGCCGTTGCCGGCACTCGCCCACCTGATCGCGGCTGAGATGGTGAGCGAGGTGTGCTCGCTGTACGTGCTGCTGCCGGGCGACCTGCTGGAACTGCGCGCGACCGAGGGGCTGCGGCCGGAGGCGGTCGGGCGCACCCGGCTGCGGGTCGGCGAGGGCATTGTCGGCTTGGTCGCCGCCACTGGCCAGCCGCTCAACTTGCCCGACGCGCCGACCCACCCGGCGTTCGCGTATCGGCCGGAGACCGGCGAGGACCAGTTCGCCTCGATGCTGGCCGTGCCGGTCCGCCGCGCCGGCCACGTGCTCGGCGTGCTGGCGGTGCAGAACCGGGTCGCCCGACGGTACGACGCCGACGAGGTCGAGGTGCTGGAGACCGTTGCCATGCTGCTGGCCGAGCTGCTGGCGGCGGCCGGCGTCAGCGACGGCGCCGCCGAGGGCGTGGCCGCGACGGTGCCGCGCCGGTTCACCGGCTCCATGCTGGTGCCCGGCATCGCGATCGGCCCGGTCGTCATCGTCGGCGGCCAGCGCCCGCCGCGCCACCTGCTGGCCGACGACCCGGCGGTCGAGCGGGTCCGGCTGACCGCCGCCGTCGACTTGATGCAGCGCGACCTCGACGAGCTGATCACCACGCGCCTGCCCGACGGCGACGCGCCGCGCGAGGTGCTCGAGGCCTACCGGCTGATCGCCGCCGATGCCGGCTGGGTGCGCCGAATCGAGCTTGCGATCGATAGCGGGCTGACTGCCGAGGCCGCCACCCACCGCGTGCTGGGTGAGTTGCGCGCCCGAATGCGTCGCATCACCGACCCTTATCTGCGTGAACGGCTGTCCGACATCGAGGACCTGGCCCGCCGACTGCTGGGCGCGCTGTACGGGCCGGAGGCGCTGGTCGCCGACGTGCCCCCGGGCGCCATTCTGATCGCGCGCCGGCTCGGCCCCGCCGAGCTGCTGGAGTGGCACGCGCGCGGCATTGCCGGGTTGGTCATCGAGGAGGCCAGCGGCAACGGCCACGCGGCGTTGCTGGCGCGGGCACTGTCGTTGCCGGCGCTGGCGGGCGGGCGGGGCGTGCTGGACGCGGCCGAGCCGGGCGACATGGCGGTGCTCGACGCCGACGACGGCCAGATCGTGCTGCGGCCGGAACTGGAGGTGCGGGTCGCCTACGCCCGCGCGATCGACGCGCAGGCGGAGCGCCGCGCCGGCTGGGCGGTGCTGCGCGACAAGCCCTCGGTGACCGCCGACGGCACGCGGTTCTCGCTGATGCTGAACATGGGCCTGCCGTTAGAACTGCCGCAGCTCGACCTGACCGCCGCCGACGGCATCGGGCTGTTTCGCACCGAGATCGCGATGATGGCGCGGGGTGCCGTCGTCGACCAGGCCGAGCAGGTGGCGATCTACCGGCGGGTGATGGACGCGGCCGCCGGCCGCCCGGTGCTGTTCCGGACACTCGACCTCGGCGGCGACAAGCTGCTGCCCGGCAGCGCCCCGCCCGAGGAGGAGAACCCGGCGATGGGCTGGCGCTCGCTGCGGATCGGCCTGGACCGGCCGGTCGTGTTGCGGCGGCAGTTGCGGGCGATGCTGCTGGCGGCCGACGGGCGGGCGCTGTCGGTGATGTTTCCGATGGTCGCGACCGTCGCGGAGTTCCGTGCTGCCAGGGCGCTGCTGATGACCGAGGTCGCCCGGGTCCGCCCGGCGCCGGAGCGGCTCGCGGTGGGCGCCATGCTCGAGGTGCCGTCGCTGCTGTGGCAGCTGCCGGCGCTGCTGGCCGAGGTCGACTTCCTGTCGATTGGCACCAACGACCTGCTGCAGTTCCTGTTCGCGTCCGACCGGGGGACGCCGAGCCTGGTCGGGCGCTACGACACGCTGTCGCCGCCGATGCTCGACCTGCTGGCGACGGTGGCCGACGCGGCGGCGGCGGCGCGGGTCGACCTGTCGCTGTGCGGCGAGATGGCGGCCCGCCCGCTCGAGGCGATCGTGCTGGCCGCGCTCGGCATCACCCGGCTGTCGATGCCGGCCTCGGCGCTGCCGGCGGTCAAGGCGCAGCTCGCGATCACCGACCTGCCGATCTTTCGCGCGCTGGTGACCTCCGCCCGCCGCACCGCCGATGGCGCCGCCAGCCTGCGCGAGCCGATTGCTGCGTGGGTACGGGAGCACGCGCCCGCCCACGCCGCGGCACCTGGCCTGATCTAGCGCGGGCGGATTTCGGACGGTCGGATGACAAGTGCCGTGTTCGGGATGCTGCTGTTCGCCGCCCTGCTTCACGCGACATGGAACGGCATCGTGAAAGGGGCCGACGACAAGTTCCTGACTACCATCATGGTTACGGCCTCGGCCGCCTTGCTCGCGGCGGTGGCGCTGCCGTTCCTGCCGCAGCCCGCCCGGGCGAGCTGGCCATTCATCGTCGCCTCGGCAGTTTGTCAGGTGACGTATCTGGTGCTGCTGGCCCGGGTCTATGCGGTCGGCGACATGAGCCTGGCCTACCCGTTGATGCGCGGCACGGCACCGCTTCTGGTGGCACTGGCGGGAGCGTTTCGCATCGGCGAAAGCCTATCGGGCGCCGCGTGGTTCGGGGTGGGGTTAATGTGCTCCGGCATTTTCGCAATGGCGGCGGGCGGATGGCGCGGCGGTGGGCGAGGCACCCGTCTGGCCCTTCTTAATGCGGTCGTCATTGCGGGCTACACCCTGGTCGACGGCTTCGGCGTGCGCCGGTCGGGAGCGCCGATCGCCTACACGTTGTGGGGCTTCCTGCTTACCGGCGTGCCGCTCGCGGGATGGGCGATCGTCGTGAGGCGCGCGGCGTTCGCTCGCTCGATCATGCGCCACGGCCACGTCGGATTGATTGGCTGCCTCGCCACGGTCACGTCATATGGAATCGCACTCTGGGCGATGACGGTGGCGCCGATCGCGGTCGTGGCGGCGTTGCGGGAGACGTCGATCCTGTTCGGCGTCGCCATCTCGGGGCTTGTGTTGCGGGAGCGGATCACCCCGGCGCGGCTCGCGGCCGCAGCCCTCATCGCGTCCGGCGTCGCGACGCTTCGCCTCGCGTGAGTTGGCAGCATATCCGCCGGGGTCTACAACCCGATCGCTTGCGGCACACAGGGCGAAAGATGCTAACGGCGATGCCACCGCTCGCGGACCGTTTCGGCGAGAATCAGACCAGCGGCTTCGCCCCGTCCGCCGCCCGGGTCGGTGCCGACCTTCGCGCCACGCGTGAGCAACTCGGCTGGACGTTGGCGCAAATCTCGGCCCACCTGCGGATCCGGCTGCCGTTCCTGGAGGCGATCGAGGACGGCCGCATCGGCGACCTGCCGGGCAACGCCTACGCGGTCGGCTTCGTGCGGACCTACGCGCAGACGCTGGGGCTGGACCCGGACGAGGTCGCCCGCCGGTTCCGCGCCGAGGCGGCCGAGGTCAACCGCAAGACCGAGCTGGCGTTTCCGGCCCCCGTCCCGGAACGCGGCGTGCCGGCGCTGGCGGTCGTGCTGGTAGGCGCGCTGATCGCGGTCGGCGGCTACGTCGCCTGGTATCGCATGAGCGGCGACCAGCAACCCTCGCGCGACGTGGTGCAGCAGGTGCCGGACCGGCTGGTGCCGCTGGTGACGACCAAGCCGCCGTCCGTAGCCGTGCCGCCTCCGAGACAGTCGGCGCCGGTCGAGCCGTCGGCCGAGACGTCGCCCCCAGCCGTTGCCGAACCGGCGGTGGCACCCGAGCCGCCGTCGCCGGCGCCAGTGATTGTCGCAACCGCGCCAACGCGGCCCGACGGCGGCCGGATCGTGTTGCGCGCCAGGACCGGCGCCTGGGTGTGGATCCGCGAGCGCGGCGGGCCGCCGCTGTTCCGCCGCTACTTGCACGCCGGCGAGAGCTGGCCGGTGCCGCCCGCACCGCCCGGCAAGCCGCTGCTGCTCAACACCGACAATGCCGGCGGGGCCGAGCTGGTGGTGGACGGCATCGCCGCGCCATCGCTGGGCGGGCTGGGCGTGATGCGGCGCGACCTGGTGCTCGACCCCGACGCCCTTCGTGAGGGCAAGGCGGCGACCCCGGTGCAGACTCCGCCCGCAAGCGCTACATCCGTGCCACCGCGTTACACGCCCGCGAACCAGTGAGCAGCCCGCCATGAGCAGTTACCGCCCGTACCAGGACATCAGCCGCCGCCGCAGCCGCCAGATCCACGTCGGCAGCGTGGCCGTGGGCGGCGACGCGCCGGTGACGGTGCAGACGATGACCAACACGCTGACTACCGACGTCGCCGGCACGGTCGCGCAAATCCGCCGCGCCGAGCAGGCCGGGGTCGACATCGTCCGCGTCTCCTGCCCCGACGAAGAGAGCACGGCGGCGTTGGCCGACATCGTGCGCCAGGTGCGGGTTCCCGTGGTGGCCGACATCCACTTCCACTACCGCCGTGCGATCGAGGCGGCACGGGCCGGGGCGGCGTGCCTGCGGATCAACCCGGGCAACATCGGCAGCGCCGAGCGGGTGCGCGAAGTGGTGCAGGCGGCGCGCGACCACGGCTGCTCGATGCGGATCGGCGTCAACGCGGGCTCGCTGGAGCGCCACCTGCTGGAGAAATACGGCGAGCCGAACCCGGAGGCGCTGGTCGAGAGCGCGCTGGAACACGCCAAAATCCTGCAGGACCACGACTTCCACGAGTTCAAGATCAGCGTGAAGGCGTCCGACGTGTTCATGGCCGTCGCCGCCTACACGCAGCTGGCCGAGGTGTGCGACCACCCGCTGCACATCGGCATCACCGAGGCCGGGTCGAAGCGGGCCGGGACGGTGAAAAGCTCGATCGGGCTCGGCAACCTGCTGTGGGCCGGGATCGGCGACACCATGCGCGTCAGCCTGTCGGCCGAGCCGGAGGAGGAGGTGCTGGTCGGCTGGGACATCCTGAAGTCGCTCGGCATTCGGCATCGCGGAGTGAAAATCATCTCGTGCCCGTCCTGCGCCCGCCAGGGTTTTAACGTCATCAACACGGTGCAGACGCTCGAGGAGCGGCTGGCGCACATCGAGACGCCGCTGACGCTGTCGATCATCGGCTGCGTGGTGAACGGCCCGGGCGAGGCGCTGATGACCGACATCGGGGTGACCGGGGGCGGTGGCGGGCGGCACATGGTCTACGCGGCCGGCAAGACCGACCACACGACGCAGGGCGAAGGCATGATCGACCACATTGTCGATCTGGTCGAACGCAAGGTGGCGTTGCTGCAGGCGGAGCAGGCGGCGGTGAAGGTCGCGGCCGAGTAGATGATTGGCAACGCCGACGACCAAACCGATCTGCTCGACCCGCTGGAGGACAAGCGCGACAGCCTGATCTGCGACTTGGCCGCGATTGAGGCGCACTTCATTCCAAGCATTCCGGGCGTGATCGTCCACCGCACACTTCGCGGCGTCGATCCGATCACGGTCTGGCGCGAATACCGGGGTCTTACGATCCCAGAATTGGCTGCGCGCGCGAAGGTCTCCGAAGAGGCCGTGACCCACGCGGAAACTGGGGCACCGATCGACCGCATCGTTCTAGGCCGGCTCGCAGAGGCGCTTGAGACAACGGCAGACGAATTGGTCCCGCGTCTGTGGGACTGAGTTGGGTGTGGTCGCCAGTTAGTGGCATTACGGATCGAGTTTCGACCGCGAGCCGGCAAACAATTAGCCGAGGTACCAAGCCGAGACGGGGATCGTATCCGGGCGCGCCTTCATGAGTATGCCGCAAACCCGGATAGTCCTGGCCACGACGTTGTGCCAATGGTTGGTAGGCCGAACGAATACCGACTGCGCTCAGGTGATTGGCGGGTTATCTTCGACCGGCATGCCGATCATCTGCTGGTGACGCGGGTGGCCCATCGCCGAGAGGTTTACCGATGAACGACTTACCGAATGCCCCGGATGACGCTCTCGACCAACTCGAAGAAGAGAACGATGCTCTGGTTAGCCAACTGGCCCAGATCGAGGCGATGTTCATTCCGTCGATTCCTGGCGAGGTGGTCTATCGCAAGATCGACGGTGAGAACCCCATCACCGTTTGGCGCGAGCATCGGCGGATGACGGTCGAGAGTCTTGCGGAGGCGGCGCAGGTCTCCGCCGAGCAGGTCACGTGCTGGGAACGAGATGAGCCGATCACCTTGCGTAGCCTCGGCCGCGTCGCCGAGGCGCTGAAAGTGACCGCCGACGAGCTGATCCCCTACCCGCAACGAGACTGATGATCTGAATTGACCGACCTCCAGCCCGCGCGCGGCACTCGTGACCTGATCGGCGACGACCAGCGCCGCCACGCCCATGTCGTCGACACCGCCCGCCGCATCGCCGCAACCTACGGCTTCGACGAGTGGGCGACGCCGATCTTCGAGGACACCCGCGTGTTTTCCCGCCCGCTCGGCGACACGTCCGACATCGTCGCCAAGGAGATGTACAGCTTCGAGGACCGCGGCGGCGAGCAACTGACGCTGCGGCCCGAGAACACCGCCGGCATCTGCCGCGCGCTGGTCACCAACGGCCTGACCCAGTCGCTGCCGCAGCGGGTGTTCTACGCCGGCCCGATGTTCCGCTACGAGCGCCCGCAAAAGGGCCGCTACCGCCAGTTCCACCAGATCGGCTGCGAGCTGATCGGCCCCGCCGAGCCGCTGGCCGACGCCGAGGTGATCGCCTGCGGCTGGGACATCCTGACCGCACTCGGCGTCGCCGGTGACGTGGTGCTCGAGGTCAACACGCTGGGCGACCGCGCGAGCCGCGACGCCTACCGCGCGGCGCTGGTCGAGTATTTCGGCGCGCACCGAGACTCCCTGTCGGGCGACAGCCTCACCCGGTTGGAACGAAACCCGCTCCGCATCCTGGACAGCAAGGACGAAGCCGACCGGGCGATCGTGGCCGACGCGCCGACCATCGCACCCTACCTGACCGCCGAGGCCGCCGCCCACTACGACGCCGCGCGGGACAACCTCGGCCGGTTCGGCGTGCCATTCCGCGAGAACCCGCGCATCGTCCGGGGGCTCGACTACTACGACCACGTCGCGTTCGAGTTCGTGACGACCACACTCGGCGCACAGGGGACGGTGATGGCCGGCGGCCGCTACGACGGGCTGGTGGCCGCCTTGGGTGGCCCGCCGACGCCGGCCGTCGGTTGGGCGGCCGGGATCGACCGATTGGCGATGCTGCTGGACCGCGTACCCGCCGCACCTCGCCCGGTCGCGGTCATCCCGGTGTCCGACGCGCACCAGGCGGCGGCGATCGACGTGCTGCGGGCGCTGCGGCAATCGGGCATCCGCGCCGAGGTCGCCTATCGCGGCAACATGAAGCGGCGGCTGGAGCGGGCCAACAAGGCCAACAGCCATGCCGCCGTGTTTGTGGGCGACCAGCTGGAACTGAAAGACCTCGACACCGGCGCGCAGACCGTCACCGACCTCGAGACACTGCTAGCCCGTCTCCGATGAGCTTCGCCGACACCCTCGACTGGATCTCCGGTCGCGCCGAGGAACTACGCGCGCTGCTCAACGACCCGCTCGGCGGCGACGCGTTCGTCAAGGCGTCCCGCGAGCTGGCGGAACTCGAACCGATCGAGGCGCGGGTCGCCGAGTTGCGCGCGGTCGAACGGGGTATCGCCGACGCGGAGGCGATGCTGGGCGACCCCGAGCTGCGCGGCATGGCGGAGTCCGAGCTGCACGACCTCCGCGCCCGCCTGCCGGAGCTGACCCGGACGCTGCAGGTCGCGTTGCTGCCGCGCGATGCCGCCGACGACGGCTCGGCGATCCTGGAAATCCGGCCGGCGGCGGGCGGCGACGAGGCGGGCCTGTTCGCGGCCGAGCTGTTCGCCGCCTACCAGAAGCAGGCCGGGCTGCACGGCTGGCGGTTCGAGGTGTTGGATTACGACGACACCGGCCTCGGCGGCATCAAGGGCGCCATGGCCGAGGTCAACGGCCGCGGCGTGTTCGCGCGGCTGAAATGGGAGAGCGGCGTCCACCGGGTGCAGCGCGTGCCGGCGACCGAGAGCCAGGGCCGCATCCATACGTCCACCGTCACCGTCGCGGTACTGCCCGAGGCCGAGGAGGTCGACGTCGAGATCGACGAGGGCGACCTGCGGATCGACGTCTACCGCGCGTCCGGCGCCGGCGGGCAGCACGTCAACAAAACGGAAAGTGCGGTCCGCATCGTCCACCTGCCGACCGGCATCATGGTCGCGATGCAGGAGGAGCGCAGCCAGATCAAGAACCGCGCGAAAGCCATGAAGGTGTTGCGCGCCCGGCTGTACGAGGCGCAGCGGTCCAGCCTGGCGGCCACCCGCTCGGCGGATCGAAAGAGCCAGGTCGGCACCGGCGACCGCTCCGAACGCATCCGCACCTATAACTTTCCGCAGGGCCGGGTGTCCGACCACCGCATCAACCTGACGCTGTACAAGATCGAGCGGGTGATGGGCGGCGAGTTCGACGAGTTCACCGACGCGCTGATCGCCGAGGACCAGGCCGCGCGGTTATCTGCCGACGCATGACGCGCGCCCAGGCGACCGAGGCGCTGCGGGCAGCCGGCATCGAGCAGCCGGCACGCGAGGCACGGCTGCTCCTGGCGGTGGCGCTCGACCTGCCACCCGGCACGTTGGCCGACCTCGCCGCCCCGACTCCCGATCGCTTCGCAGCACTGGTGCGGCGACGGGCGGCACGCGAACCGATGGCGCGGATCGTCGGCCGGCAAGGGTTTTGGACGCTGGACCTGCTGGTGTCGGACGCGACGCTGATCCCGCGCGCCGACTCAGAAACGCTGATCGAGGCCGCCCTTGCGATCCGGCCTCGGGCACGCTGCATCCTCGACCTCGGCACCGGCACCGGGGCACTGTTGCTTGCGGCCCTGGCCCAGTATCCCGAGGCAACCGGGGTCGGCGTCGATCGCAACGCCGCCGCGTGCGCGCTGGCCGCCGCGAACGCCACGCGCAACGCGCTGTCGGATCGGGCGATGTTCGTCTGCGCCGACTGGTCCGCACCGTTGTCCGGCCGCTTCGACCTCGTGCTGTGCAACCCGCCCTACATTCCCGGCCGCGAGATCGTGACGCTGATGCCGGAGGTGGCCGTCTGGGAGCCGGCGCTGGCGCTCGACGGGGGCGACGACGGTCTGGATGCCTACCGCACGATCCTGCCCCGGGTTCCGTCGCTGCTGGCACCGCGCGGCGTCGCGGTGTTCGAGCACGGAGCCGGGCAGGGCGACGCGGTCGCCGGCATCGCGCATGCCGCCGCTCTGCGGGTGCTCGCCCAGCGCGACGACCTCGGCGGGATCGGCCGCGCACTAATACTTGACGATGCGGAGTGAGCGACCTATTGACCGGACACCGCAGGGTCGTGTGGCCGTCGTGATTGGCCATGAAGTGCCCGGGTTCGGTCCTCCCTGCGGCATGGCGAACACGACGATACGCCCACTCATTTGGGCACCACGCGATGTTGGCACGCGCGACGCCGGACGGCCGGCGTGATTGCCGCGTACCTCCCGAACAACCCACAGCGAACGGCGACATCATGAATATGAAGCGGATGCGGGGACGCAACCATCGCGGCGGCGGCGCGCCCCAAGGCGGCGGAGGCGGAGGCGGCGGGTCGGTGCGCCAAGGCGGCGGCATCCCGATGAACCGCAACCACGTGTTCGACAGCAGCGGCCCCGACCTGCGCATCCGCGGCACCGCGCAGCAGCTGTTCGAGAAATACCTCCAGCTCGGCCGCGACGCGACCGGGGTCGGCGACCGGGTGATGGCCGAAAGCTACTTCCAACACGCCGAACACTATTTCCGCATCATCAACGCGATGACCCAGGCCCAGGCGCAGCAAGGCCAGAACCAGAACGGCGGTCAGAACCCGCAACAGGGCAACGGCAACTACAACGCCGGTCAGAACGGCAACGGGGCGGCGCCACAGGCCAACTACCAAGGGCGCGGCGGCCGCAACGACACCGGCTACACCGACATGGTCGACGACCAGGACACCGAGGGCGAGCCGGCCGGCTACGGCGACCAGCCGGACCTCAGCGTCGCCGAGCCGGAGAACGGCGCCGTGGTCGAGCGCCACATCCCGATCAACGGCGTGCCGCCGGACGCTTGATCGGCGTGACGGACGCCGACCGAACCTACGTGCGTTTCAGCGAGGACGTCGAGGTCATCCAGCCTGACGAGGATCGGACCATCGACGCCATCATCGCGTTGATGTCGCACGAAAGCCGGATCACCGCCGATCGCTACAAGCACGGCATCCGCGCGTCGCACGCGAAAAGCCATGGGTTGCTCAAAGGCGAGTTGCGCGTGATGGGCAACCTGCCCGAGCCGTTTCGCCAAGGCTTGTTCGCGATCGAAAAGACCTATCCCGTGGCGGTGCGCATGGCGGTCGGCCCGGGCGAACTGCTGTCGGACGCCGTGTCCACCCATCGCGGGATGGCGCTCAAGGTGTTTGACGTGCTCAGGGACATGCTGCCCGGCCACCACGGCAGGCCCACGCAGGATTTCGTGCTCGCGTCCGGGGCGGTGTTCCCGCAGGCCGATGCGGCCGGCTTCCTCATGGCGATGAAAGGGCTGGAGGCGACCACCGGCCGCTCCGAAGGTTTCAAGGCCACCGTCGCCATGGTGGCGCGGGTCGCCAACGCGGCGATCGGCGGGGCCAGCCCGACGCTGGACTTCTTCGGCCACCCGCCGATCCCGCCGTTGGCCGACACCTACTACAGCCAGGCCCCGCTGCGGTACGGCGACTACATCGCCAAGCTGTGCATGGCGCCTGTCACGCCGGAACTGGTGGCCCTATCGCGCGCGAGACTCGACGTGCGGCACGACCCCGACGCGTTCCGGCATTCGGTGGTGGATTTCCTGAAGTCGCGCGGGGCGGAGTTCGAGTTCCGCGTCCAGCTCTGCGTCGACCTCGACGCGATGCCGGTCGAGGACGCGTCGAAGGAGTGGTCACAGGAGCTCAGTCCGTATGTGGCCGTGGCGCGTGTCGTGATCCCGCCGCAAGACGCCTACAGCCCGGCTCGACAGGCGTACATGGACGATGTGATGGGATTCCGGCCATCGCACAGCATGCGCGCGCATCGGCCGCTCGGGTCGCTGATGCGGGCGCGACTGCGGACCTACCGGCACCTCTCGGCGTACCGGCACGACGTCAACGCGACCAAGGAACACGAGCCGCGCGACATCGGCGAGATACCGGACTGACGCGACGGGCGAGCGCCTGTCGATCGTCACACCAGCGTCTCGCGTCCCATCTCGAGGAACTTGTCGGCCCGCCGGGCGCGCAAGGTGGCCGCGTCGAGGCTCAACAGCGGCGTCAGCGCCATCGAGATCGCGTCGCCGACCGCCAGGATCGTGTCGGCCGCCGCCCGGTGCGCGCCGCCCAGCGGCTCGGCCACGATCGCGTCCACCAGTTTGAGCCGCAGCAGGTCCTCGGCGGTCAGCCGCAGCGCCTCGGCCGCCGCCGGCGCCTGGGCGGCGTCCTTCCAGAGGATCGCTGCACAGCCCTCGGGCGAGATCACGGAGTAGATCGCGTGTTCCAGCATCAGGATCGCGTCGCCGGTCGCGAGCGCGATGGCACCGCCCGAGCCGCCCTCGCCGATGATGGTCGCGATCACCGGGACCGGCGCGTCGAGGCACGCCTCGATCGAGCGTGCGATCGCCTCGGCCTGGCCGCGCGCTTCCGCCTCGATGCCGGGGAACGCGCCTGACGTGTCGACGAAGGTCAGCACCGGCAGCTCGAACCGCCCCGCGAGTTCGATCAGCCGGCGCGCCTTGCGGTAACCCTCCGGCCGCGCCATGCCGAAGTTGTGGGCGACGCGGGTCTCGGTGTCGTGGCCCTTCTCGGTGCCGAGCACCATCACGGCGCGACCGCGGAACCGTCCCATGCCGCCAATCACCGCCGCGTCGTCGGCGAACGCGCGGTCGCCGGCCAAGGGTGTGAACTCGGTGATCAGCCCGGCCACATACTCGCCCGCCTTGGGCCGGTCGGGATGGCGCGCGACCTGCGCCTTCTGCCATGCGGTGAGCTTCGCGTAGGTCGCGCGCAGCTGCTCCTCGGCCTTCTCCGTCAGCCGCGCCACTTCCTCGGCGATGTCGAGGCCGCCCGGCTCGGTCGCCTGGTCGGCGATGTCCCGGGACATCTGCCGGAGTTCGTCGATTTTCGTTTCCAGGTCGGCGACCGGTTTCTCGAAGTCCAGGTAGTAGCGCATCGGCCGGACGTAGCACCCGCCCCGATCCGGGTCAGCCCCACACGGCCGCTGGACAAGCCGGCACAGCCGATCGAAGCTGGTCGCTATGCTGGATCACGTTACGATCGGCGTCAGCGACCTCGCCCGTTCAAGGGGGTTCTACGACGCGGCGCTGGTCGTGATCGACGTCACATGCCTGCATACGGCGGAGGCCGGTTTTGCTGGATATGGCGCCGGCGAGCAGGCGTTTTTCTGGATCGGCGCGCGACCTGGCGCGATTACCGGCGTCCGCGTCGCGTTCGCGGCAGCAAGCCGCGCCACCGTCGACCGGTTCCACGCGGCCGCGCTACAAGCCGGCGGCCGGGACAACGGCGGACCGGGGCCACGTCCGCAATATCACCCGGACTACTACGGCGCCTTCGTGCTCGATCCCGACGGCCACAACATCGAGGCGGTCTGCCATCACTCGACGAGGCCGATGAACGCCGCCATCGTCACCGCCGAGAATATGTAGGTATATAGCAGCACCGACGCGGACTCCCGTTCCGCAACGTCGAAGCGGACCGCGAGGATCACCAGCAGCACCGGGCTCGGCAGCGACAGGCTCACGACCGGGTAGCTGACCAGGCGAAGGTGCAGGCCGAACAGCGGCAAGATCGCCAGGGCCAGACCTGGCACCACGACCAGACGACCGACCGTGCTGACCACGACCGGCAGCGAGAACGTCGGCCGGTAGGCCCGCAACACGACGCCGCTTGCGAACAGCGCCACGCCGGCGGTCGCCGAGCCGAGCAGTCCCATCGCGCCCACCAACGGCGTCGGCAGGTGGACGTCGAGCAGGACGAGCGCCAAGCCAAGGATAGGCGCCCATACCATCGGCAGCTGGAACGCGGACAGGACGGTGTAGACGACCGATCGGAACGTGGTTCGCTGGGTCTGCCCCTTGGCGGCCACCCCAAGCATGATCAGGCTGAGCGGCACGATCACCAGGTTGGTGACAAGGCTGCCGACCCCCACGGTCAGTGTCGCCGGGCCGACGCCGAACACCGAACCCAGGACCGGCAGCCCGACGAACGGGATCGCGGGCAACCCGATCGCCATCGCCTGCAGCGTGCTCTCGGCCAACCGGCGGCGGACGACGAGGCGCGCGACCAACAGCGTCGCCACGAACGGGACGACCATGCCGACCAGTAAAATCAGCCCAACTCGAAGGTCGAGGGTGAGCTGGTCGCGCGAGGTCGTGACCGTGCCGGCGAACAGGCCAAGCGGCAACGTGTAGGTGATGACCATGCGGTTCAGGACGTCCGCGGACACGCCCTCGACGTCGTGGTGCCAGGCGGCGATGTAGCCCAACAGCAGCGTCAGGTAGACCGGCAGCAGGGCGTTGATGATCGTCAGGCGCCGGCTCCGCCCCGGGCCAGCGGGTGGTGCGCCTCGACCAGCCGTTGCAGCCGCTCGGCCAGGACGTGGGTGTAGATCTGTGTCGTTGCGATGTCGCTGTGGCCGAGCAGCAGTTGCAGGCTGCGCAGGTCGGCGCCGCGCGCTAGCATATGGCTCGCGAACGAGTGCCGCAGGACATGGGGGGACAGCCGCGCCGGGTCGAGCCGCGCCCGGAAGGCCAGCCGCTTTAGCATCTTCGCAAACCCCTGCCGGGTCATCGCGTCCCGAGGGTCGCGGCCGGGAAACAGCCATTTGGATTTCGGCGACAGCGCGCGTAGCTCGGCGGCGGCGGCGCGGGCGGCGGCCGACAGCGGCACGACCCGCTCCTTGCCGCCCTTGCCGCGCACGATCAGCAACGCCGCGTCGCCGGCCAGCGCGGACGCCGGCAATGCCAGGACCTCGCTGACCCGCATCCCCGTCGCGTACGGGATTTCCAGGGCGGCGCGTTGCGGCGGCGTTTCGGCGGCGGCCAGCAACGCGTCGACCTCCGCCTCACTCAGCAGGTGCGGAAGTTTCGTCCGCGCGCGCGGCGCATCGAGCAACGCGGTCGGATCGTTGGCGCGGACGCCGTCGCGCAACAGGAAAAGGTAGAACTGCCGCAACGCCGACAGTCGCCGCGCCACCGTGCGCGGGGCGAGCCCGTCGGCGGACATCGACGCGAGCAGCTGCTGCACCGCTGCCGCGTCGGCCTGGCTCGGGGCGATCCGCATCGCCGCCGCCGCGTACTCGAGGTCGCTGGCGTACGCCAAAATGGTGTTGCGGGCGGCGCCGCGCTCGGCCGCCTGCATCTCGAGGAACGCCTCGATGTGGCGGTCAGTGGCCAAAGCGGTCGTTCGGCAGGACTTTCTGCACCGGGGCGACATGGGGCGCCGGCGGGAACGCGCCCAGAACCACGATGCCGACCGCGACGATGGTGAGGATCAGCAGGGGTACGATCAGGAACAGGCGGCGCACGGCGATCCCCAAACACTCTCCCGCCCTGGTCGGCCGGCAGGGCTGTGCTAGCCTTCGTCGCCATGTCACGCAACCAAACGCTGCCCGCCGACGCCGACCCTGCCGTTTCGCGACCACACCATCTCCACGATCGGCCGATCGTGCTGGTCGGCATGATGGGGTCCGGCAAGACCTCGATCGGCCGCCGCGTCGCCGCCCGGCTCGGGCTGGCGTTCCGTGACACCGACGCCGAGATCGAGCAGGCGGCGGGCTCGACGGTCGCCGAGCTGTTCTCGCGCTTCGGCGAGCACGAGTTCCGCGAGGGCGAGCGACGGGTGATCCGCCGGTTGCTGGCCGACGGTCCCTGCGTGATCGCGACCGGCGGCGGCGCCTTCATGGACGATGCGACGCGTACCGCGATCCACGAGCGAGCGACGAGCGTGTGGCTTCGCTGCACGCTGCCGGTGCTGCTGCGGCGGGTGGTCGGACGCGTCCACCGCCCGCTGCTGGCCGACGGCGACCCCGCGACGATTTTGACCGAACTCATGGCGAAGCGGCATCCGATCTACGCCGAGGCCGACGTCGCGGTCGGTTGCGGCGACGAGCCGGCCGAGCATACGACGCGGCAGGTGATGGAGGCGTTGCTCGCGTTCGCGCCACCGCGCCGGCTTACGGTGCCGCTCGCCGGGTGCGCCTATGACCTGGTCATCGGCGGCGGCCTGCTGGCGCGTGCCGGCGGCCTGTTGGGCCCGGTGCTCGATCAGCGGCGGGCGGTGGTGGTGACCGACGCCAACGTGGCCGAACTGCACCTGGCGACGTTGCGCGGCGGGTTGGAGAGCGCCGGGTTCGACGTGGCCGCGATCACCGTGGTTCCGGGCGAGACCAGCAAATCGCTGGAAACGTTCGGGACCGTGGTCGACCAGCTGCTGTCGGCGCGGGTGGAGCGGCGGACTGCGGTGGTCGCCCTCGGCGGCGGCGTGATCGGCGACCTGGCCGGCTTCGCCGCGGCGGCGACGCTGCGCGGACTGCCGTTCGTGCAGGTGCCGACGACGCTGCTGGCCCAGGTCGACAGCTCGGTCGGGGGCAAGACGGGCATCAACACGGCGCGCGGCAAGAACCTAGTCGGCGCGTTCCACCAGCCGCGCGCGGTGCTGATCGACACCGACACGCTCGCGACCCTGCCGCCGCGCGAGCTGCGGGCGGGCTACGCCGAGATCGTCAAGGCCGGGCTGATCGGCGACGCCGCGTTCTACGAGTGGTGCGAGACGCACGCGGCGATGGTGGTCGCGGGGGACCGCGAGGCGCAGTCCGAGGCGATCTATCGCGCGTGCGCGTTCAAGGCCGCGGTGGTGGCCGACGACGAGCGGGAGGAACACGGCGTCGACGGGCGCGCGCTGCTCAACCTCGGCCACACGTTCGCCCATGCGATCGAGGCCGACCTAGGCTACGGCGCGGTGTTGCACGGCGAGGCGGTGGCGGTTGGCCTCGGGCTGGCGTTCCGGCTCTCAGCGCGGCTGGGGTTGTGCGGCGAGACGGTGGCGGACCGTGTCGTGGCGCACGTCGCCTCGGTCGGGCTGCCGGCGGAGCTGCCGATGCTGAACCGCCGGTTCTCGGCCGCGCGGCTGGTCGCGCTGATGGCGCACGACAAGAAGACGCGTGACGGCCGGCTGCGTTTCGTCCTGGCGCACGATGTCGGGCGGGCGTTCACGGCGTCCGACGTGCCGGCCGAGGCGGTGTTGGCCACGTTGCGGGATGCGGGATGCGAGGCCTGAGTGACGTCCTGACGATGCGGCACGACCCGTTGCGCGAGGCATGGACCGGGGTTCGGGACATCGTGCCGCTCGCGATCGGTGTGGCGATCTACGGGTTGGCGTTCGGGCTGCTCGCGGCGCAGGCCGGGTTCGACACGCTTCAGGTCGGGGTGATGGGAAGCGTCGTGTTCGCCGGCGGTGCCCAGATCGTCGCCGCCCAGCAACTCGTGGCCGGGGCGGGGGCGGGGGCCGTCGCGGCGGTGGTCGCGGGTCTCGCGCTGAACCTGCGGTTGCTGTTGGTGACCGCCTCGATCCGCGATGTCTACGCCGGCCGCCCCTGGTGGCAAATAGCGCTAGGCGCGCACCTTACGACCGACGAGAACTGGGCGCTGATGCTGGCGCAACGCGCCAGGGGCAATGCGGTCGGCTATTGGTACCTGGCGGGCGGTGGGGCGTGCCTTGTCTTGGTGTGGTGCGTGGCGACCGTGACCGGCGTCGTGTTCGCCCGCGCCATACCGGACCCCAAGTCGCTCGGGATGGACTTCGCGTTCACCGCCGCGTTCATCGCGATCGCGCGGTCGCTGTGGAAGGGGTACGGCGATCTTGCACCGTGGCTGACTTCGATTGTGACTGTCGCAGCCTTGGTCCGCGTGGCGGGTGTGGCGCCGTCCTGGGCGCTCGTCGCAGGCGGTGTCGCGGGCGCCGCCGCGGCTGGGGCGCTGCGTCGTGACTGAGACGTGGTTCGTCATCCTGGCGCTGGCGGCCGGCACCTTCGCCATCAGGCTGTCGGGTGTCCTCATCGGGCAGAGGGTTCCGCGCCACGGCGCCCTCGCGCGCGGGCTCAAAGCGCTGCCGGGATGTCTGATCGTCTCGCTCGTCGCCGTGTCGCTGCTGTCGGGAGGGCCCCGTGAATGGCTTGCCGGTCTCCTCGCGGCGGGCATCGCGGTGCTGACGGGGAACGTGCCGCTCACCATGGCGGGCGGCATCGCTGCGATCTGGTTGCTGCGCCACTCTTAGAGATCGGAGTTCAGTTGGCCCAATTCCATTTCGTCGAGGACTACGAGCGGCACGTCGCGGCCTTGCTGGAGCAACACCCGATCGACGAGGCGATGTCTCTCGCGGTGGGCGGCCTGTATGACGTGCTCGACAACGACGGGCTGAGGCAGACGCCTGCTCGACCCGGACCCTATTTAGGGACGGATCGGGCCGTAAGCGGCACTCAGTGGCAAACCCAACCGGTTAGGCGGGGACGGCCTGCTTCTTTTGGGCGCGCAACAAGCGGCGCTTGATGGTCATCGCCTCGACCGGCAGCTTGCGGTTCGGGGTCGACAGCAGGAACGCGTCGATGCCGCCGTTGTGCTCGACCGTGCGGATCGCCCGGGTGCACAGGCGCATGCGGATGTTCTGGCCCAACACGTCCGACAACATCGAGCTCTGCTGCAGGTTCGGCAGGTAGCGGCGGCGAGTCTTGTTGTTGGCGTGGCTGACGTTGTTACCGCTCAGCACGCCCTTGCCGGAAATCTGGCAGCGACGGGACATCAAATGGCTCCTGGGCCAATACGAAGAGGCGGTGTGTGGCCGACCACCGCCGTTTCGTCAACCTCAGTGCGCCGTCGGCCCGCGCGCGTCGGCCGCCGCACGCAGCAAAACGCGCTCGACACCCTCCGCGTCCAGCGCCTGCCCGAGCATGGCAACCGCCCCCGCCAGCAGCGCCGACGCGATGGCGATGGTCGGCAGGCCCTGCTTGGTCATGTAGCCGATCGCCTGGTCGACCACGGCGCCCGCGTGGTTCAGGTCGGCCGGCGGCTCTTCCGCGCCGCTCATTCCGCCGCGACCTCGGCATGCGCGGCCACTTCGTCGTCGGTCGTCTCGACTATTTCCACCACCGGGTCCTGCTCCGCCTGCCGCGCCCACATTTGGGCATACAAGCCGTCCTTGGTCAGCAGTTCAGCATGCGTGCCACGCTCGACCACCGTGCCTTCGTCAAGCACGACGATCTCGTCGGCGTCGACCACGGTGGACAGCCGGTGGGCGATCGTGAGCGTGGTGCGGTTGGCGGCGGCGACCCGCAGTGCCTGGGCGATCTCCTGCTCGGTGCGGGTGTCGAGCGCGCTGGTCGCCTCGTCGAGGATCAGGATCGGCGGGTTCTTCAGGATGGTGCGGGCGATCGCCACCCGCTGCTTCTCACCGCCCGACAGTTTCAGGCCCCGCTCGCCGACCCGGGTGTCGTAGCCGTCCGGCAGCCGCAACACGAAGTCGTGGACCTGCGCCGCGCGGGCCGCCGCCTCGACCTCGTCCTGGCTGGCGCCGGGCCGGCCATACGCGATGTTGTAGCGGATCGTGTCGTTGAACAGCACGGTGTCCTGCGGCACGACGCCGATCGCTGCGCGCAACGAGTCTTGCGTCACGTCGCGAAGGTCGTGGCCGTCGACGGTGATGCGGCCCTCGGTCACGTCGTAGAACCGAAATAGCAGCCGGCTGATTGTACTCTTGCCGGCGCCGGTCGGCCCCACGATCGCCAGCGACCCGCCCGCCGGCACTTTCAGCGTAATCCCCTTCAGGATCTCGCGGTCGGGGCGGTAACCGAACTGCACGCCCTCGAACGCCACCTCGCCCCGCACGGCGGACAGCGTGCGGGCGCCGGCGTGGTCGGTGACCTCCTGCGGCTGGCCGAGCAGCTGGAACATGTTCTCCATGTCGACCAGCCCCTGCTTGATCTCGCGATACAGGAAACCGAGAAAGTTCAGCGGCACGTACAGCTGCATCAGGTAGGTGTTGACCAGCACGAACTTGCCGACCGTCATCGACCCGTCGCGCACGCCGCTCGCTGCCATCAGCATGATGAACGCGAGGCCAATCGAGATGATCACCGCCTGCCCGAGATTGAGCATGTTGAGCGTCACCTGGCTCGCCACTGCCGCCTTCTCGTAGCGCGCCCGGGCGTCGTCGAACCGCCGTGCCTCATGCCGTTCGTTGCCGAAGTACTTGACCGTCTCGTAGTTGAGCAGGCTGTCGACCGCCTTGGTCTGCGCCTCGCTGTCGACCGCGTTCATCGCGCGCCGGAATTTTACCCGGTAATTGGTGAACGACAGCGTGAACGCGATGTAGAGCGTGACGGCGGCGAACGTCAGCGCCGCATAGCGCCAGTCGAATAGCCGCCACAGGATCGCGGTCGTCAGCACCAGCTCCAGCAGGGTCGGGATGACCGCGAACACGGTCAGCCGCAGCACGTTCTCGATGCCGGCCGTGCCCCGCTCGATGCCGCGCGACAGACCGCCGGTCTGGCGGTCGAGGTGGAAGCGGAGCGACAGGCGGTGCAGGTGTTCGAACGTCCGCAGCGCCACTTTTCGCACCGCGCGCTGCTGGACAGTGGCGAACACCGCGTCGCGCAGCTCGCCGAAGCCCGCCGATCCGATTCGCAGCAGGCCGTAGCCGACAATGACCGCGAACGGGACAATGATCATTGCCCCGTTCTTGGGCGCCAGCGCGTCGACCGCGCGGCCGTAGACGATCGGGATGCAGACGGTGGCGACCTTGGCCGCGATCAGGAAGACAAACGCCGCGATGACGCGGACGTGCGCGCCGCGCTCTCCCGGCGGCCACAGATACGGCAGCAGCGAACGGAGCGTGGCCCAGGTCGAGCGGTCGGCGATGACCGGTTGGGTGGTTGTGGTGTCAGGCATCCTCGCGATGTGGCGTGCTGGACCGGGTGTGCAAAGGATTGCGGCCATGAACATCGGCAAACCAGCCTCGCTCACGATCGACGGCTTCGCCCGCCACTGGCGCGCCTGCGACAATGCGGTGCTCCCCGGCGCACGAACGGTTTGGCAAATCGGCGCGGCGGCCGTTGGGCTGGTCAAGCCGGATCTTGCTCGCGCGCTGAGCGGCCAGCCCGGTTTTTCGCCCGATGCGGGCGCCCTCGTGCTCGATCCCGGCCAGGTAGCCGGGCTGGCGGACGTGGTTCGGACCTTGGCCGGGGAAGGCTGGTTCCGGCTGCGGGGCGAGGCGTTCGACGTGCGCGCGGACACCGACAGCGTTACCGGCCCGGTGCTGGCGACGCTCGATCGGGGCGCGCTGCCATCGTTCGGCGTCGTGTCACGCGGCGTCCACCTGAACGGTCTGACCCGCCGGACGGACGGCATGCACGTGTGGGTCGCGACGCGAGCGGCGGACCGGCTACTCGATCCGAACAAGCTCGACCACATCGTAGCGGGCGGCATCGCGGCCGGCGACACGGTGGCCGGCACGCTGACCAAGGAGGCGGCGGAGGAGGCCAACATGCCGGCCTACCTCACCGGGGCCGCGACACCGACCGGGCGGATCTCGTACGCGATGGAGCGGCCGGAGGGCCTACGCCGCGACGAGCTCCACTGCTTCGACCTTGAGCTGCCGGACGAGTACGTGCCGCAACCGAAAGATGGCGAGATTACGGGTTTCGAACTGTGGCCGATGCGCCGGGTTTATGAGACGGTGCGGGACACCGACCGTTTCAAGTTCAATGTGAACCTGGTGCTGATCGACCTGTTCGCCCGGCTTGGGATGCCGGTTTAACGGATGCCGGTGTAACGGACGCCGGATGCCGTGGCAGCCGGCGTCCTGGTTGGTTCAGGCGGCTTGCAGGATTTTCTCGGCCAGTTGTGTGTGCTGCTCGTCGGCCTGCTTGGCCTCGTCGGCGCACTGCTTCATCGAGTGCTGGGTCTGCGTCAGCCCGGCCGCCTTGGCATAGTTGGCGAGCGTGCCGAACGCCGCGATCCAGTAGTGCAGGGCGAGTTGCCCCGCCGCAATGATGCCGAGGTCGCGCGTCGTCGCGTCCGGCATCTTCGCGCGGATCCGCTTGCTGACCTCGAAATGCGCTTCCATCACGGGATTGCCGTCGTCCTGGGCGGGACCGGCCTCCTGGATCGCCTGCTGGATGCGCTGCGTCCACTGCTCGGACACTTGGTTGCCGGTGTGGAGCGCCGCCTTCAGTTCGGGGTGGCTGACGTCGTTCGCGATGTCGGCGGTCGCCTTCTGCGCCACTTGGCCGCCGGCCTTAAGCGCCTGCAGGCCGTTGGCGACCAGCGTCTTGAGTTCCTGTTGAGCCATGGTTTGCCTCCCTTTCGGTCAATGGTGACTGGCAAGCGAACGACACCTCACTCCAGGCGGTTGCAGGCCAAGCACTCTCAACGATCGGTGACCAACCGTTCGACTACATCGTTCGCCCGTGGCAGTGCTTGAATTTCTTGCCCGATCCGCAGGGGCACATCGCGTTGCGCGGCGTCGCCGCCCAGGTTTCCGGATTACTCGGGTCCACGCCGGCAAGTCGGTCGGCCGCCCCGGCCAACGTCATCGTATCTAGACCGCCGCCGCCGCTCAGCGCCTCGTAGCCGATGCCGCTCATCGCCGGGTGGCTCTCGAACATCGGCGGCGGCGGCGGCGCCGGCGGCGGCGCCGGCTCCTCGGCGTGCAACTCGACCCGGGCCAGCGTCGCCACCACCCGCTCGCGCATGTCGTCGAGCATCGAGTTGAACAACGTGAAAGCTTCGCTCTTGTACTCGTTGACCGGGTCACGCTGGCCGTAGGCGCGCAGCCCGATGCCCTGGCGGAGGTGGTCCAGCGCCAGCAGATGCTCCTTCCACACGATGTCGAGCGTCTGCAGCAGCAAGCTCTTCTCGACGTGGCGCATCAGTTCGACGCCGATCCGCTCGTCCTTCAGCGTCGTGAGCTGCGCGTTGGCCCGCTCGATCCGCTCGCGGATCGCGGTCTCCTCGATGCCCTCCTCGCGCGCCCACTCCTCGATCGGCAGGTCGAGCCCCAGTAGGCGGCGCACGTCGTCGGCGAGCTCGGCCGACTGCCACTGTTCGGCGAACGCCTTCTCCGGGATGCGGCTGGAGACGACGTTGCCGATCACCTCGGCGCGCATGTCGGCGACGATCTCGCTGACGTCGGTCGCGTGCAGGTACTCGCGGCGCTGCGCGTACACCTCGCGGCGCTGGTCGTTCATCACGTCGTCATATTTCAGCACGTTCTTGCGGCTGTCGAAGTTGCGTGCCTCGACCTTCTTCTGCGCCTTCTCGAGCGCCTTGTTGATCCAGGGATGGACGATCGCCTCGCCCTCCTTGAGACCGAGCCGCTGCAGCATCCCGCCCATCCGGTCGCTGCCGAAGATCCGCATCAGATCGTCTTCGAGCGAGAGGAAGAACCGGCTGCCGCCCGGGTCGCCCTGCCGTCCCGACCGGCCGCGCAGCTGGTTGTCGATGCGCCGGCTCTCGTGCCGCTCGGTGCCGACCACCAACAGGCCGCCGGCCGCCTTCACCCGGTCGTGGTTGACCGCGATCTCCTCGCGGATGGCGGCCGCGCGCTCCGGGTCGGGGTTGTCGCCGATCTCGAGCTGCACGCGCATGTCGAGGTTACCGCCGAGTTTGATGTCGGTGCCGCGACCGGCCATGTTGGTGGCGATCGTGATCGCGCCCGGCGCCCCGGCCTGGCTCACGATCTTCGCCTCCTGCTCGTGGAAGCGGGCGTTGAGGACCTGGTGCGGCACTCCCTTGAGCTTGAGGAGGTCGCTGATCTGCTCACTTTTCTCGATGCTGGTGGTGCCGACCAGCACCGGCTGACCCTTGCCGCGCGCCTCCTCGATCAGCGTCGCGACCGCCTCGTACTTCTCCTTGGCCGAGCGGTACACCTCGTCGTCGCCGTCGCGGCGCACCACGGACACGTTGGTCGGGATGTCGACCACCTCGAGCTTGTAGATCTCGGCGAACTCGTCGGCCTCGGTCAGCGCGGTGCCGGTCATCCCCGCCAGCTTCGGGAACAGCCTGAAATAGTTCTGGAAGGTGATCGAGGCGAGCGTCTGGTTCTCCGGCTGGAGCTCGACGCCCTCCTTGGCCTCAAGCGCCTGGTGCAAACCCTCGGAGTAGCGGCGGCCCTCCATCATGCGCCCGGTGAACTCGTCGATCAGCACCACCTTGCCGTCCCGCACGATGTAGTCGACGTCGCGGGCGAACAGGGAACGGGCGCGCAGCGACTGCTGCACGTGGTGGACGATGGTGACGTTGCGGGCGTCGTAGAGGTTGCCCTCGACTAGAATCTCGGCGTCGCGGAGCATCTGCTCGACGGTGACGCTGCCCGGCTCGGTCATGGTGGCCGTACGCTGCTTCTCGTCCTTTTCGTAGGTGTCGGGCAGCGCCACTAGCTCGCGCACCACGGCGTCGACACGGCGATACAGGTCGCTGCTGTCCTCGGCCGGGCCGGAGATGATCAGTGGGGTGCGCGCCTCGTCGATCAGGATGCTGTCGACCTCGTCGACGATGGCGTACGAGAAGTCGCGCTGGACCATGTCCTCCAGCCGGTACTTCATGTTGTCTCGCAGGTAGTCGAAGCCGAACTCGTTATTGGTGCCGTAAGTGATGTCGCAGGCGTAGGCGGCGCGGCGCTGGTCGTCGTCGAGGCCGTGGACGATGACGCCGGTGGTCATGCCGAGGAACGAGTAGATCCGGCCCATCCAGCCGGCGTCGCGGGCGGCCAGGTAGTCGTTTACCGTCACCACGTGAACGCCCTTGCCGGCCAGCGCGTTCAGGTAGACCGGCAGGGTCGCCACCAGCGTCTTGCCCTCGCCAGTCTTCATCTCGGCGATGCGGCCGTCGTGCAGGACCATGCCGCCGATCAGCTGCACGTCGAAGTGGCGCAGCTCCAACGACCGCCGGGCCGCCTCGCGGACCACCGCGAACGCCTCGGGTAGCAGGTCGTCGAGCGTCTCGCCGGCGGCCAGGCGGGTTCGGAACGCCTCGGTCTTGGCGCGCAGGGCGACGTCGTCGAGCGCCGTCATCTCCGGTTCCAGCGCGTTGATCGCCGGCACCCGCCGCTGATACCCCTTGAGCGACCGGTCGTTGGCGGAGCCGAACACGGAACGGGCGAGGCGTGCGAACATGGGGTGCCTTGACTGGACGTTGCGGGCCGGTGGCGAGCCGGCCGGCCGCTGACTTACGGTGGAGATAAGGAAGGGGGGTTGCCCGGTCAACGCGGCCGCGCTTGCCGCCGTGTGAGCGTTCGGCCATAACCCGCGCCGCCCGACAGCAAGGACGAAGCGGCATGCGCCAACTCCCACATATCTCCGGCTTGATCGCGGTCGCCCTCGCCATCGCGTGGGTCGGACCCGCGATGGCGCAGGACGCGGCCAAGCCCGCCACTCCCGCCCCGGCCGCGACCCCGGCGACCCCATCCGCGCCGCCAGCCGATCCGGTCGTCGCCACGGTCGACAACAACCCGATCCACATGAGCGAGGTGCGCGCCGCCGCCACCGGCATCCCGGAGGAGTATCGGCAGATGCCGCCGCAGATGCTGATGCCGATGCTGGTCGACCAGCTGATCGATCGCGCGGCGCTGCTGAAGATGGCGCGCACGCAGGGGCTCGACAAAGAGCCGGCGGTGTCGACGGCGATGACCCGCGCCGCCGACCAGGCGCTGCAGAACGCGCTGATCGGCAAGACGGTCGGCCCGCAGGTGAGCGAGCCGGCGGTCAAGGCGCGCTACGACGCGACCCTGGCCAACAAGTCGGGCGAGGCCGAGGTGCACGCGCGCCACATCCTGGTGAAGGACGAGGCCAAGGCGAAGGACCTGATCGCGCAGCTGGGCAAGGGCGGCGACTTCGTGGCGCTGGCCAAGGCCAACAGCACCGACCCGGGGGCGGCCGAGGGCGGCGACCTCGGCTGGTTCAAGAAGGGCGACATGCTGCCGGAGTTCGCCGACGCCGCGTTCGGGTTGCCCGACAACGGCGTCACGCAAACCCCGGTTCACACGCGCTATGGCTGGCACGTGATCCAGACGCTCGGCCACCGCACCGCCGCCCCGCAGACGTTCGAGCAGGCGCGTGAGGCGCTGCGCCAGTCGATGATCCAGGAGGCGGTGCAGGCGGTGGTCAAGCAGGCCCGCGCCGGCGTCACGTTCACCAAGGTGGCGGCCGACGCCGCGCCGACACCAGCACCAGCTCCGACGGCGGCTCCGGCCACTCCCTGAGCCCGCGCTCGCCGCTGGCGGTCGATCTGTCGGAACTGCCGCCGGTCGCCGGCGTGCGGCTCGGCGCGGCGGCGGCGGGCATCCGGTATCAGGGCCGCGATGACCTGATGCTGGTCGAACTGGCGCCCGGAACCACGGTCGCCGGGGTGTTCACCCGCAACAGGTGTCCCGGCGCACCGGTCGATTGGGACCGGGCGGCGCTGGCGGGTGGCACCGCGCGGGCGCTGATCGTCAACGCCGGCAATGCCAACGTCTTCACCGGCCGCGCCGGAGCGGCGGTCGTCCAAACCACCGCCGACGCGGTCGCCGGACGGGTCGGCTGCGACGCGAAGCAGGTGTTCGTCGCCTCGACCGGGGTGATCGGCGAGCAGCTGCCGGTCGAGCGCCTGCTGGCCGCTCTGCCGGGGCTGCACGCGGCGCTGTCGGAGGCGGCGTGGCCGGCGGCGGTGCGCGCAGTCATGACCACCGACACGTTCCCGAAAGCCGCCACCCGGGTCGCGACCATCGGCGGCGCAGCGGTCCGGGTGAGCGGGTTCTGCAAGGGCAGCGGCATGATCGCGCCCGACATGGCGACGATGCTGTGCTTCGTGTTCACCGACGCCCGGCTGCCGCGCAACGTCCTGCAGGGCGCGTTGGAATACGGCGCCGACCGCTCGTTCAACTGCGTCACGGTCGACAGCGACACGTCGACCTCCGACACCGTGCTGCTGTTCGCGACTGGCCAGGCGGCGCACCCCGAGGTCACCGACGCGAGCCCCGCCAGCGCCGTGCGCGATTTTCGACGCGCGCTGGACGCGGTGCTGCTCGACCTGGCCCTGATGGTGGCCCGCGACGGCGAGGGGGCGACCAAGCTGGTGCAGGTCGACGTGACCGGCGCCGTGTCGGCCAAGTCGGCGCGGCGGGTGGCGCTCGCGGTCGCCAACTCGCCGCTGGTCAAGACGGCGATCGCCGGCGAGGACGCGAACTGGGGCCGCATCGTGATGGCGGTCGGCAAGGCGGGCGAGCCGGCCGACCGCGACAAGCTTTCGGTCGGCGTCGGCGGCACCTGGATGGCGCGGAACGGGACCGTGGTGGCCGGCTACGACGAGGCGCCGGTGGTGGCCCACATGCGCGGCACCGAGGTGAAGATCGAGATCGACCTGGCGCTGGGCGGCGGCAAGGCGCGAGTTTGGACCTGCGACCTGACCCATGGCTACATCGACATCAACGGCTCATACCGGTCTTAGCTCGTGCCGGTCGTAGGTCCATTGCGGCCGGATGCGGCCACGGCTATACGGCGCGCCTGTCCAGATGCGGTCGTGGCGGAATGGTAGACGCGCAAGCTTGAGGTGCTTGTGGGGGAAACCTCGTGGAAGTTCGAGTCTTCTCGACCGCATCCCTGTTTTCCCCGGCTAGGCTAGCAAACCGCCGGGAAGGCCGCCGTGGACGAGGATTTTCGTAAAGCAGCGCTAGACTACCATCGCCTGCCGCGCCCCGGAAAACTCGAGATCACGCCGACCAAGCGCATGGCGACCCAGCGCGACCTGGCATTGGCCTACTCGCCCGGCGTGGCCGCCGCCTGTCTGGAAATCGCCGCCGACCCGGCCACGGCGCGCGACTACACCGCGCGCGGCAATCTGGTCGCGGTAATCTCCAACGGCACCGCCGTGCTCGGCCTCGGCAACATCGGCGCGCTCGCCGGCAAGCCGGTGATGGAGGGCAAGGCGGTCCTGTTCAAGAAGTTCGCCGGCATCGACGTGTTCGACCTCGAGGTGGACGAGCAGGACCCGCAGCGCTTCTGCGACGTGGTGGCGGCGTTGGAGCCGACCTTCGGCGCGATCAACCTGGAGGACATCAAGGCCCCGGAATGCTTTGCGATCGAGGCCGAGCTGCGGTCGCGGATGAAGATCCCGGTGTTCCACGACGACCAGCACGGCACCGCGATCACCGTCGCCGCCGCGATCCGCAACGCGCTCATGTTGCAGGAAAAACAGCTGGCCGACGTCAAGCTGGTAACGTCCGGCGCCGGCGCCGCCGCATTGGCCTGCGTCGACCTGCTGGTGGTGATGGGACTGCGGCCGGAGAACGTCACGCTGACCGACATCAAGGGTGTCGTGCACGCCGGGCGGCCGGGCCTCGACGAGCGCATGGGCCGCTACGCGCGAGACACCGACGCGCGGACGCTCGACGAGGTTCTGGACGGGGCCGACATCTTCATGGGCCTTTCGGCGCCGCGCGTGCTGAAGGCGGAGTGGCTGCCGAAACTGGCGCCCAAGCCGATCATCATGGCGCTGGCCAACCCGGAGCCGGAAATCCTGCCCGAGGCGGTGCGCGCGGCGCGGCCGGACGCGATCGTGGCGACCGGGCGCAGCGATTACCCGAACCAGGTCAACAACGTGCTGTGCTTCCCGTTCGTGTTTCGCGGGGCGCTCGACGTCGGCGCCACCACGATCAACCAGGCGATGGAGCTGGCCGCCGT
>JAABUX010000269.1_pt1 | contig 87972 bp, 70 predicted proteins | sample 5561851 | NCBI WGS metagenome assembly JAABUX01 (sample SAMN10711883, study PRJNA513361) | rock metagenome | isolation source: Antarctica rocks | place: Antarctica: Victoria Land, Richard Nunatak red sandstone | collected 2016-01-03 | reverse complement strand
ATATTGGTGCCCGTTTCGCTGATAACACCAATAACACTGTCTTTACCAAGATCAGGTATGCTTTTGAGCAACTCTAGCTCGACGGCGTATACTTCAGTTGCGCTGTCTGTTTGGGCGTCAATTTCGGCAATCAGTACGTCCCTATCTTGAATGCTTTTCCGCATAACCTTCAGCATAAAGCCGTGATGGTCGGTAACCCTTCCATCCAAGGCTCCAGCAATGTCATTCCGATTTGCTTTTACCCGAACATCAATGTGTTGAATTAAAGCTTCCACTTCATAGTGGCCTTGGATGAGATCTTTCATTATTTTCATCCCTGATACGCCATGAACCTAAGTTAACACCATACTGATTTTAAGGTTACCGTCTTTCAGAACCTTCATCATTCTGTTTTTCTCGCTTATATTTTGAGCCATCAGCTTCTTCTCATACCGTACCAGATCCTGGAGCTCCCGAATGTCTTGTTTAGGAATGAAACTCCCCTTCAAAAGACCTGCAAGAAGAAATTTGCTGATCCATTTGCTATCCTCCTTGTCCGTTTTATGCCCAGCGACATTTTTAATGTGACGGGCATTTACAAGAATAATCTCAAAGTTTTCCTCCAGAATGTTGAATACCGGCTTTCAGTCCACGCCCGTAGACTCCATGGCTACATGAGTAACGCCTTCCTCCTGAAGCCACCCGCTTAATTCTTTTAAAGAACTGGTGTAAGCACCGAATTCTCTCGTTTCGTATTTGTCTTTACCGCGGGAAACGGCGGCTTCGGCTACAATGGCACCTACGACTTTGAAAATGGTTTGAATTACAATGGTCCTGTCTCCCAAAATTCATGGATCGCATTACGTGAGATCACACTGGCTTACAACCTGCCGACTGCTGTTTTGACAAAGGTGAACTTTATTAAAAGTGCAAGGGTGAGCTTCTCGGCTCACAACACTGTCTACCTGTACAAAACACTCACAGGGGACCAGAATCCTGAGTCCCTGCAAAGCAATAATCCTTTCAACCATACATAACAGGAGGGGTTCCTTACACCCGCAACTACTCAGTATCGTTAAATCTTAAGTTTAAAGTTTTAGAACAAGAAAATGAAAAATACTCTCCTCATTCTGGCTTTTACTATAGGTCTTGCCATGACAACGACTTCTTGTAAAAAAGAATTTATCGCTGTCAACACACCGATCCCCGTGCGCTTTCAGATGCTGCGCCTGAATTCCTTTTTACTGGGGCAACCCAGGATCTCGACAATAATACCCGCATGTCAGTCATTCAGCGATACACCCTCATGACCTATATGCAATATATCGTTTCTGATGGGGCAAATGCCAACTTGACAGCCAACTACTAGGCACCGGGGGCATCAACCGGGCCCGGTCCGAATTTCGATTATTACACGCAATACTTTGCTCACATCGGTCTGGACATGCATTGTGTTATAGCGAAGATCGACGGCCTGCCAGCTGCAAGTAAAGCAACGTATCAAAATCTGCGGGCGATCTGTGAGACCCTTGACACGTACCATGCCTGAAGGGTATCAGATGTTATAGGCGCTTTGCCCTATTCGCAGGCTTTTAACGATGTTAGGTACCCCTTGCCCGCGTATGATTATGATTTTAATTTCTATAAGACCTTTGATGCACAGTTAAGAGCATCTGCGTTTGTGCTTGCAGCGAATGCCCCCAATCAGCTGCCCTTGGGCGCTCATGACTTTTTCTATAACGGAGATATCCCAAGCTGGCTTGCGTTGGCCAATACGCTTCGTATCAAGATTGCGCAACGCTATGAAAAACGTGATCCTGCAAACATTACTTCAGTACTGGGCGATATTAAGACAACATTTGGCAGTGCGCTTATCTCTTGATGCAACGTTTTACCAAGCCCTTAAAGACATGATTGCCAAAGACCCCAAAATACGGGCCAAATGAAAACTACACGATCGGCCGTGTATGGTGGGATGCTCAGTGAAGACTCTATTACTAATGCTGCTTTCTTGGAGTTCTCGTTAGCTGGAAAACAGATATAGCGAGGATAAAAATGACGATTTCATTTTCACTGTGGAATTTGCCATTTTCTCAGGGTATTGGCGATCTACTCCGCTGCAGCGTAGTCTTACAACGCGCCCATACTGGTTTCGCTGGCCGGTCGAAGTTTGTTTTCGACGACTCGGAGCTCGATGGCATTCTTGACCTTTTCGGGCAGCAAGGCTCTATCGATCACTTCTTTCATTTCTTTTACGTAGTGAAAATTCATGTCAGCAATGTAGGATGTCTTTATTTCCATGATGTCCTTGCGATTCGCCTCAGACAATAGAATGTCCCGAATGTTGGCCCGTTTTGCAGCGAGTATCTTTTCCTTGATACCCCCGACGGGAAGCACCTTTCCGCGAAGCGTAATTTCTCCAGTCATTGCAAGCCTTGGCTTAACTTTTCGCTGGGTAAAGGCCGAGGATAAGGCCGTTAGCATGGTGACGCCGGCAGAAGGGCCGTCTTTGGGCACTGCGCCGGCAGGCACATGAACATGCACATCCCATTGATCAAAAAGATTGACATCGATGCCGAGCTGGTCAGCATGCGCTCGCAGATAAGCCATGGCGATGACCGCCGATTCCTTCATCACGTCTCCCAGGCTGCCGGTTAATGTGAGCTTTCCTTTTCCCGGGCTCAAACTTGCCTCGATAAAGAGGATGTCGCCACCTACTGAGGTCCAGGCAAGTCCTGTAACTACACCTGCGACATCATTATTCTCGTAACTGTCTTTGTCAAAAAATGGAGCGCCGAGAATGCGGTGTACTTCGGCAGGCGAAATGATCACCTCATAAGGTTCTTCAAGGGCGACCTTTTTGGCCGTACCCCTTATCAAAGTCGCTAATGTCTTTTCCAGTCCCCTCACGCCAGATTCCCGGGTGTATTCCTCGATCACCATTTCGGTGATCTTTGGCTTAATAACCACCTGCTTGTTATCGAGCCCATGAGCCTCCCGCTGCTTGGGAATGAGGTGCGTTCGGGCGATCTCGATTTTTTCTTCAACCGTATAACCGTTAACTTCGATGATCTCCATACGGTCCCTCAGTGCAGGATGAATGTTTGAGAGTGAGTTTGCCGTTGCGATAAACATCACATTGCTTAGATCATAATCGATCTCCACGTAATGATCATAGAAAGCGTTGTTTTGTTCGGGGTCAAGTACCTCAAGCAGCGCCGATGAGGGATCGCCTCTAAAATCGTTACCAACCTTATCGATCTCATCCAGCACGAATACTGGGTTACTGGTACCGGCTTTCTTAAGTGATTGGATGATACGGCCAGGCATTGCGCCAATGTACGTCTTACGGTGTCCCCGTATATCGGCTTCATCACGTATTCCCCCGAGAGCCATACGAACATACTTGCGGTCAAGAGCCTTCGCAATTGACTTGCCCAATGAAGTCTTGCCAACGCCGGGAGGGCCAACCAGGCAAAGGATAGGAGCCTTCATGTTGTGTTTCAACTTTAGGACAGCGAGATACTCGAGAATTCGGTCCTTCACTTTTTCAAGCCCGTAATGATCCTTGTCTAAAATGCGCTGTGCGCGTTTAAGATTAAAATTGTCTTTCGTGAAATCGTTCCAGGGAAGTTCTATAAGAAGCTCACAATAATTGAGGAGCACCGAGTACTCAGCCGCAGCAGGGTTCATACGCTGAAGCTTATCCAGCTCTTTAACGAATGTTGCAGCCGTCTCCTTGGACCACTTCTTCTTTTCTCCCTTTTCCCGCAGGTTACGAATCTCAAGATCGGCTGGCTCACCGCCAAGCTCCTCCTGAATGGTTTTCAGCTGGGCATTCAGAAAATACTCCCGCTGCTGCTTGTCCATATCGATGCGAACCTTGGACTGGATCTGATTTTTGAGCTCAAGCATCTGCAGGTCACGGGTAAGAAATTCAAGGACGGCCTGCGCGCGTGATTTCAGATCGGGCATCTCAAGTACCTTTTGTTTCTCGACCATTTCGGCGTTCATGTTGGACGAAATGAAGTTGACGAGGAAGGACTGGCTTTCGATGTTCTTGATCGCTATTGCGGCCTCGGTAGGGATATTCGGAGAAAACTGGATGATCTGAGTGGCCAGTTCTTTTAGGCTGTCGATGAGCGCTATAAGCTCCTTGTCCTTTTTATTTTTTTGCTCTTCAAAGGGGAGGACCGCTGCTTGAATGTAAGGTTCAGACGAGATCTCGTGGTCAAGTTTGAATCTTTTCTTGCCCTGGATAATAACCGTTGTGTTACCGTCGGGCATTTGCAGCATTTTAATAATAAACGCGCCAGTGCCTACTTTATTCAGATCAGAAAATGTAGGATCCTCAATAGAAACATCGGTCTGGGCCACAACCCCGATCATACGAGAGCCTTTATAGGCGTCTTTAATAAGTCGTATGGATTTATCTCTTCCTACAGTGATGGGAATAACCACCCCTGGGAAAAGAACGGTATTTCGCAGCGGTAAAATAGCCAGACTATCAGGGATCACCTCCTTATTCATTTCTTCCTCGTCCTCACTGGACATAAGAGGAAAAAATTCAGTATCATCTGGAATATTATTCTGCTGAAAACCCTTCGTTAATTCAAATGGATCAAATATACTCATGCTTGTTTGGTCGGAAACACCGGCCCTTAGTACGGTAAGAATGGCAGACTAGGATGCTGATTGAGGCCTTATACGAGGCGGAAGGATAGAAGTTCAAGACCTATGCCAAAGATCATCATTTAAAATGAAAGCCCGGTTATCCCGGCAGGGCTTTCTGCTTATCAATTATTTGTGAACTCGAACTGACGCGTTTTTTCGTTTAAGTCCAGGTTGATCGCCGAATCATTCGCTATATGGCCTGACAGAATTTCTTTCGATAGTTCATTCAGTATTCTTTTTTGAATAACCCTTTTGAGAGGTCTGGCACCAAATTGAGGATCGTAGCCCAATTCGGATAACCAGTCCAGCGCATTGTCGCTTGCCGTTAAGGTAATGCCCTGTTCGGCAAGGGAGTGCTGCACCTGGGCGAACTGCAGGCCGGCGATCTTTCTGATCTCATCTCTGTTAAGCGGGGAGAACATGATGATCTCGTCGATACGGTTAAGAAACTCGGGCCGTATACTGGATTTCAAAAGTTCAAATACCTGACTTTTTGTTTTAGCCAACACTTCTTCCCGGTTGCCGTCATTCATTTCGGCGAAGTTCTCCTGGATAAGATGACTCCCGATATTTGACGTCATAATGATGATCGTGTTCTTGAAATTCACCGTACGTCCTTTGTTATCGGTTAGTCTGCCGTCGTCAAGCACCTGCAAAAGAATATTGAATACATCGGGATGCGCCTTTTCAATCTCGTCGAGCAGTATGACCGAATACGGTTTGCGCCGAACGGCCTCGGTTAACTGGCCACCTTCCTCATAGCCCACATAACCAGGGGGAGCGCCCAGCAACCGGCTTACGGTATGCCTTTCTTGGTACTCAGACATGTCTATGCGGGTCATTGAATTTTCGTCGTTGAATAAAAACTCCGCGAGCGCCTTAGCGAGTTCTGTTTTTCCAACACCGGTAGTTCCAAGGAAAATAAAGGAGCCAATGGGCTTTCGCCGGTCGTGAAGGCCTGCACGGCTGCGCCTTACTGCGTCTGAAATAGCTTCGATCGCATCTTCCTGGCCCGCCACGCGTTTATGAAGCTCGGCTTCTAGATTGAGCAGTTTTTCGCGTTCACTGCTTATCATGCGAGTAACCGGAATCCCAGTCCAGCGGCTAACTACCCCGGCAATGTCTTCGGCGGTGACCTCTTCCTTGAGCATGCGGGAATTAGCGGTGAACTCCTCTAGGGACTTATTGACGAGGGCAACCTTATTTTCAGCTTCTTTGATACGGCCGTAACGGAGTTCGGCGACCTTACCATAGTCTCCCTGACGCTCAGCCTGCTCCGCTTCAAGCTTGAAGTTCTCTATATCCTGCTTCAAAGCCTGGATATCTTCAACGAGTTCCTTTTCCTGTTTCCAGCGCGCTTTTAATTGATCCCTTTCTGCGCTTAGATCAGCGATCTCATGGCTCAGGGATTCAAGTTTTCGTTCATCCTTTTCCCGCTTTATCGCCTCACGTTCAATTTCAAGCTGCATAATGCGGCGCTCGATCTCGTCAAGCGCTTCGGGCTTTGAATCCATTTCTAACCGTAGTTTAGCTGCAGCCTCGTCAATAAGGTCGATTGCCTTATCGGGTAAGAACCGGTCAGAAATGTACCGTTGGGAAAGTTCAACAGAGGCGATAATGGCTTCATCCCTTATACGCACCTTATGATGACTTTCATACCGCTCTTTTATACCCCTGAGAATTGAGATAGCGTCTTGAGTGTCTGGCTCTTCGACCATGACCTTTTGAAACCGGCGTTCAAGCGCTTTATCTTTTTCAAGGTATTTTTGGTACTCGTTCAATGTCGTCGCTCCTATGGCCCGTAATTCACCCCGGGCAAGTGCAGGTTTGAGAATGTTCGCCGCATCCATCGCACCGTCACCCGAACCACCCGCTCCAACCAGTGTGTGTATCTCATCGATAAAGAGGATGATCTCCCCGTCGCTTTGGGTAACTTCGCGAACTACCGATTTAAGCCGTTCTTCGAATTCACCCTTATACTTCGCACCAGCAATAAGAGCTCCCATGTCCAGGGAGAAAATAGTCTTGGACTTCAAGTTTTCTGGGACATCTCCATTAATTATCCGGTGAGCGATTCCTTCGGCGATGGCTGTCTTACCTACGCCGGGTTCACCAATAAGGATGGGATTGTTCTTTGTTCTTCGGGACAGTATTTGGATAACTCTTCGTATCTCTTCATCCCGGCCAATTACCGGGTCGAGCTTTCCGGAACGGGCGAGGTCATTCAAATTTTTTGCATACCGTGAAAGCGCCTGATAGTTTGATTCGGCGTTCTGGTCAGTTACTTTTTGACCACCCCGAAGTTCTTTGATGGCTTTTTTGAGCTCTTTCTCTGTAATTCCGTGATCCTTTAGCACAGATGCGGTTTTACCCGAACCTGTGAGTATTCCTAAAAAGATGTGTTCTACCGAAATGAAGTCGTCACCAAATTCCTCGAGGTATCCTGCGGCTTTTTGCAGGGCGGTGTTGCTCTCGGCAGACAGATACGGATTACCGCCGCTCACCCGGGGAAAACCGCTGATTTGCTGATCCACCGCTTTTTGGATCGCGCCGTTTGCCGCACCTACTTTTTTAATCACATACGCAATTACGCTTTCGTTCTCAACGAGCAGCGCTTTAATAATATGGGCAGGCTCAATACTTTGCTGACCTGCGGCAACAGTAAGCTCAGTTGCTTTACTGATACTTTCCTGCGCCTTTATCGTATAATTGTTGAAGTTCATTGTTTTGTTCCGGTTCTGTTGCTCAATTGCCCGGCCAGATACGAAGACATTGCTTAGCCATAACAGCAGCTACTTGGTTCAGAAGGAATTACGGGATTACACGAAAGCTAAAGTCTTAATTGTACCGACGTCTTGACAGAACTTTTAAATTAAACCGCCAAAATGACCGTCAACAGGAACAAAGTATACTACGAAGGATTTACTGGTTCCAGGAGGAGGGGTCGCGTCTCCATGCCTGTAAATTGACACTGTCTTCGGGGGTAATGTACGAAGTTTTCTGAGCCACTTCAAGAAGAGCATCGTAGTTGCTCAAGCTGCAAAAATGTACGCGGGCTTTTTTAAATGCTTCGGTCGCTTCATCGAACTGATAGGTGAATATAGAGACCAGTCCAACCACTTCAACCCCCGCATCACGGAGAGCGTTGATCGCTTGTAAGCTGCTGCCCCCGGTCGAGACAAGGTCTTCAATAACGATCGTACGCTGGCCAGGTTTAGTTTCACCTTCGACCAGATTTTGCAGTCCGTGACCTTTCGGTGCTGAACGTACATAGACAAAGGGCAAACCCAAGTCCTGAGCAACAAGAACTCCCTGAGGGATCCCTGCGGTGGCTACACCGGCAATAAGACCCGGGATCCCAAACTCATCCTGGATCAAATGGCTTAGTTGCTGGCGTATATATGTTCTGATGACCGGGTGAGAAAGCGTAATGCGATTGTCACAGTAAATAGGCGACTTTAAACCCGATGCCCAAATGAACGGTGATCTTGGCTGCAGCTTAATTGCTTTGATTTGCAGGAGATATTCCGCAATTTTCATCTTAGTTTCCAAAGCTACAGACATGCAACAAATGTATAAAATTTATGTAAATGAGAACATCATTCGTATAAGGGAGGGTGGCCAATCGTTTTCTGACTGCATTCAATTAACTGATAGTAAGGACGATACGATAACATTGCTTTCCCATATCCGCCGGCTGCTGGACGCTTCGGAGACTTTGCCTCCGATGTGCGTCGACGTCGTCACGACCAGCGCGAAAAACTTTCTCAAGAATCTTAAACAATCTATCTTGTACGTTAAGGCGGCCGGCGGACTGGTGAAAAATGATCTTAGAGAGTACCTCTTTATCTTCAGAAGAGGCAAATGGGATCTTCCAAAAGGCAAACTCGAAGAGCGTGAAAAGCCCGAGAAAGCCGCCCTGAGGGAAGTGGAAGAAGAGTGCGGCATTAAGGTAAATCTGGTCAAAAAAGAATTAGGTTCTACCTACCATTTTTATGATCACCATGGTCGTCTGATCTTAAAGCGCACCTGCTGGTATTTGATGAAAGGCGATGCCAGCCAAGTTCTAGTGCCCCAGGCTGCAGAAGAGATCACAGAGGCCCGGTGGTTTAAGACGTCAGAGCTTGACCTCATACGAAGCAATACGTACCCGTCGGTGATCGAAGTACTTGAGGCCATTAATACGTAGCCGAGGAACTACAAAAATTCCATCGCCTCTTTGGGTATAAACTGACTTATATCCCCCCCATTGCGCAAAATATCTCTCACGATCGTTGAGCTAATGGCCGAATAGCCCGGCTTGCTTAAGATGAAGATGCTCTCGATCCCAGGTTCGAGTACATAGTTCATTTGCGAAATACCTTTTTCGTATTCAAAGTCCGAGACCGTTCGTATACCCCGGATCATCCATGCTGCACCTGCTTTACGGCAAAATTCAACCGTCAAACCCTCATAATTAGTCACCTCGACCTTGCTTTCATGTTCGTAAACTCTGTTAATAATTGCAGCACGCTTTTCAACGGTCAACATGGACTGTTTAACCGAATTCTTGCCAATAGCGACAATGACCCTGTCAAACAAGGGCAGGGCTCGGTTAAGAATATCTATGTGGGCGTTCGTAAACGGATCAAATGAACCGGGAAAGACTGCAATTCGCATGGACAAATTGTTAAGCGTCAAAAAAACTAAAGGCCGAGGAACCGTAAACCCGTTTTTCCCGGAGATTTTTAACCATTCCCAGCTCAACGAGAGACGAATGTTCAAAGACAAACAAGCCATTCTCCCGAAGCAGGTTTCGCTCAAATATGATCTCGGGGAGTTTCTGCCTATTGGGCATGTCATAGGGCGGATCGGCAAAAATGAAATCGAAGGTCGTAACTTCATGCTCCAAAAAACGAAAGACGTCAGAAAGCAACACGTCAACCTTCTCAAGTCTATGCCTGGCGGCAAATTGTTCAATGAAACGGCAACATTTTGGATTTTTATCTACAGCAAGAATTGTTTGCGCGCTTCTTGAGGCTAATTCAAAGGTAATACCGCCAGTTCCTGCAAACAGGTCAAGACAATAAGCCCCTTCAATGGTCATGCGGTTGACAAGTATATTAAATAAGGCTTCTTTCGCTTTGTCGGTTGTTGGCCTAACAGGAAGTTCCCGGGGTGCGACGACCGGGGTACCCCGCAGCTTGCCGCTGATTATTCGCATTGGGCAAGCCAAACGAGGGCCCAGGCAAGCGACCCACTTTTTTCGGTAAGCGCAGCCGAATAATTCATCCCTTGCGGAAGGGTAAGCTGATCGACGAAGTTAAAGTACGTCCTCAACATCTTTGTTCTTGAGTGCTTATTGTCTAGAATGCCGCCAACCAACAGTTCGACCCCTTCGCGGGTTATCCAGAGTTGCTGTACGACATAGAGCGGGAAGTATATGAATTCCTCTTCGCTGCCTACCTGGAAGTAATTGTAAAAAAGCAGCTTTCCATTGTCGACCGCAAGCACTTCAATCTCGCCGAGGTTTGCAGCGTAGATAAGAACACGCTTTCCGGTGCGGTTTTCCTTGAGCGTTCCTTCGATGAGCGGGCTTGAAGCGTGAAAAACAACATTTTGCGGGTAGTATTTATTAACGACGATCTTAGCCTCCCTGTAAACGCAGAAAGCGGTGCGTGAGCCGATGGCCTCAACCCGGCTTTGTTCCTGAAAATAAGAATCGGGTTCGAGCAGGTTAAAATTCAGATAGGTATTTACCGCATGATCGTCGAAGAGGCGCTCGGGGATAAAGGTGAAAAGCGGGTTACTGAACATTACCTTCACTTTTAGGTAATGGGCTTTAAGCAATGGATCTTTTGAAAAAACCTGATCAAAACTGGTCTGACTGGTTAGACCTTCATAGCTCCAGCAGGCATAAAGCCGGTTTTTTTTCGGCTCAAAAACGATGTAGCTCAGACTGTCGAAGCTAAAATGAAGGTAGAGATGACAGTCACCCAGATTTTCTGACCCCAGTGCAGGGTCTGTAAACTGATTACTGGGCAAGGTTTCCTGCATGGATGTTTTAATCAAAAGTAATCGAATTAGGCGTAATTTACCCTATGGAAATTCAGGAGCTATCCCGCTACTTCCCCTATGCCCCTACTGAGGAGCAAAATGAACTTTTTACCGCTTTAGACGTCTTTTTAAGAGATCCATCTTCACATTCGGCCTTTATACTAAAAGGATATGCAGGTACAGGAAAGACCACTGTTCTAAGCGCAGTGATTAAAACGCTTGGAGCGTATAAACTTAAGGCAGTACTTCTTGCGCCAACCGGCAGGGCGGCAAAAATACTCTCGGCTTATGCCTCACGGCCGGCTCAGACTATACATAAGAAGATCTATTGGAAACGTGACCATGCAGGCGGGACAAGCTTTGATCTCGGCATCAACAAGCACACCCGGACACTATTCATCGTCGACGAAGCAAGTATGATTGCCGGCGCGGCCGAGGATGAAAAGGCTTCTCTTCAGAACCATTGTCTTTTGGACGATCTTATATCCTATGTTTATAACGCCTTCGACTGCAGGGTCCTTTTTTTAGGGGATACCGCTCAGCTGCCCCCCGTAGGACTCGCGCAAAGCCCGGCTTTGAACACCGACTATCTTCGAAACCGCTTTCAGCTGGACGTGGCTGGTTTTGAGCTGCGTGAGGTCGTTCGCCAGGCGGCAGATTCAGGTATCCTGGAGAACGCGGTCGCTATGCGTGACCAGCTTGAAGCGCGGGTTTTCAGCTATCCGCAGCTTACGACAGGTACAACAAAGGATGTCGTGCGCATTGGCGCCGATACGCTTGAGGACGAAATAAGCTCGGCATACTCCAGATACGGGATGGAAAACACCCTCGTTATCTGCAGATCAAATAAGTCGGTAAATTTGTTCAACCACCACATACGTTCGCGAATTCTTGGTTACGAAGAGGAACTGGGCACGGGTGATCATGTCATGATCGTCAAGAACAATTATTTTTGGCTCCCCGAAGATTCTGAATTGGGCTTTCTCGCCAATGGAGATGTGGCCCGTGTCGTTCGGCTCAGGAATATCTCTGAGATGTATGGTTTCAGGTTCGCCGATGCCCAGCTTGAGTTTCTCGATTATCCCACAAGGCCCGAGCTGAGCTGCAAGGTGATGCTCGACACACTTAAAATGGACACTCCAAGCATGGATCCGGAGCGGTCAAAGCTATTCTACAACCGGATTGCCGAGGATTATGCGGCTGTGCGCGGTAAGAAAGAACGGTTGGAGCAAATAAAGCGCAACCCCTGGTTCAATGCACTTCAGATCAAATTCGCTTATGCGGTCACTTGCCACAAAGCTCAGGGCGGTCAATGGGACGCGGTTTTTGTTGATCAGGGATATATGCGCAAGGACCTAATAAACCGTGAATACCTGCGCTGGCTCTATACCGCCTGTACCCGGGCGATCAGTAAATTGTACCTCGTCAATTTCGACAGCGCTTTCTTTTCATCCAAGGACCAGTAGCCAAGCGTGAACGCAATGGGATGGCCAGTTCTCAACCGACCTCGTAGCCAGTCAGGGCACTCGTGAGGCCTTAGAGTTCAATTTTGTTCCTTCACGGTAATCGTCTTTTGAAGCTCCAATTGGATTAAGGCCGAAATTTCTGAGGCCCGGTTATAGACCATAAAATGACCTCCGCCTTTAATAACGTGATCTACCCCCCGGGGCATTCTGAGGACATGATCGCGGTCGCCATGGATATGGATCATTTTTGTGGTGCTTTCAATATGTTTCCATGTGGTTAACGCGTTTACCGCCCAACCGTAAAATGCAAGGTCACTGTCCTCAATGATCTTTTGAAGCAAATCCTTTTCGGCCTTTATCTTAATACCAAAAAGCAGAAAGGTTAGCGGAGTTACGGTGATCAGTGATTTTACCGGTATTTTGGATGTAATTTTCATTGCGCCTGCAAGCTTGTACATCAGATTAAGCTGGCTGCCCGACCGAACACTGGAGATCAGAATGATTTTTTTCACTGTAATATGCTTCGCGATCTCAATGGCGATAATCCCACCAAAGGATAGCCCTAGTATGGGTTCTGGCTCTGTAATGTTCTCACTCAGCCGTTTGGTATAGGACTCAATGCTTTCAAACGCTTTCGGAGTGATCCAGGCAAGATGAACGGGCTCATAGTCTGGAAGGAACAGCTTATCAAAAACACGGTGATCGGCTCCCAGACCGCTTATGAAGTAGAGTTTCAAAGGCCAACGGTGGGTTCAGTTAAGATCCTGCCTTCAGCTTACTGCTTGAATGTAAAAGGAAAACCTAAGATGGTAATTGTGAGGGTCGCATCATTATTAAACCGAATAGTTCCCTGATAATCGTATTTTCCTTTGCTGTTAGAGCCTGTCAGGTGGAATAAACTATTACCTGCACTAACGTACCCTAAAGCGTAGTTGGCGTTAGGTGCAGCAAATCTTACTTTTGAAAATGATAGCATATTCATGCTGCTAAACGCGTTGCTGTCAACAGTTGAAACTGCATACAACGTGTCGGTTACCGCTCCGCTGTAAACCCAATTTCGTGAAGAATCTGTTAAATTAGATATCCCCCATTGACCTGCAAAGCCGTCATGATTGTCACTTTGTTTGTGCTCATCTCTGTAGTAAAAAGAAATAATTCCTCCGAAGCTAACAGAATCAGTCTTTCCGTTCATACATACTATCGAATAATTTAATCCGATATAATTTTTATCGTAGTTATATTTCCACTCCCCCTGTTTTCCGCATTCAGCACCAGCCACTGCAAAGTTGCGAGCAACTCCTAGTTCCGGTGTCTGTCCTTTAATTACCGAGCGTTTATTACTTGCTGCTGGGTCTTTGCTTAGTGCTTGAGTTGATGATGAAAGCAACAGACTAAGTCCATTCATGCTTTGTTTTACTTGGTCAGCCGCTTGTTGTGGAGTGATCGATTGAGGTTTGGTGCGCACCAGATTTTCATCGATAGAAGAGCGCTTGCATCCATTTACCACCAGGGCAATGGGAAGGATCAATAGAAAGATTTTTGAGGTCATATTTTATAGGGTTGAGATCTGTCGAACTAACAACCAGGCAATTTCAATACCAAATCCTTACCTACAAGGCGATCGACCGGATATTTTATCAGTCACTCCTCAACAGGCAAGCATGGCTTTTATATCATTTGCAGATCTAAGCAACTGATTTTGAACAGTTTTTCGCGTAATATTCAATTTGGCAGCAATTGTATCTGTACTCAGCCCTTCTTCAAAACGCATGGTAAAGATGAGCTTGCGCTGTTCGGGCATCTTTTTCAAATAGGCCTGATATTTTTGCTGTAACTCCGTCAAGAGTAAAGAATTGTCGCTCGAAGGTGAGAGCGATAAAACCTCATCCAAGGTCGTGTAAAAGGACCCCTTAGACTTACCGGCTGTGATATGCCGAATGGTGTTGTTCCTGATACTTGTCACAAGGTAGGCCTCGATATTTGAAATATCCAGATCGTCCCGCTTGTTCCACACAGCTACGAACAGGTCTTGAACCAGATCTTCACTTTGAGCCTGATCCTGTAATAGCCTGAAGGCAGTTAAATATATCTTCTTCCAATAACGCGAATAGATAATTTTGAAAGCCTGTCTGTCACCCAGCTTAAAACGTTCCAATAGATCGTCTCTATTCAGTGTCTCCATGAAACTTGTTAAGAAACTAAACCAGGACAATAGTAATACCCTCACGTTAACAGAACGTTAAGAGCACGTTAAATCAACCTGTTACAAGGCGCCTAAAGAGATGTTTGGTTAGATCGTTTTATTCGATCAGGTAAGTGTTTCCGAATTTTTTAAACTGCACCTTGTCATTATAGCGTGCACGGTTATTGTCATACCTGCGATTGAGTACCTGGCATATCGAAAGCAGGGACGCTTCCACCGGTTGATTTTTGAGGGTGATTGTTACCGTACGCCCAGCAAGCAAACGATCAGCCTTGATCTGGACATGGTAATACTGGCTAAGACGTTCGATGATACTAGCAATCTTTTCATCCCTGAAAATTAAAACACCGTCTTTCCACAATGCAACATCAGCCGTGCGTACTGATTCTGTCATGAACCGCACGTCTTCATCGTGATCTACGCCAGGCTTTAAACCTGCTGCAATTGCTTTCGACAATTTTGCAGTCCTGGCAACCTGGCCCTCATAATAGACTGCAGGCCTGGCAAGATAGGTGACCCGCTGATTTGGAAGCATGTAAACGGTATCCCTTAGGTGGTGACGAGGGATGTGGTTAAGTGTGAGCATCACCTTGCCCTCAATGAGCGTAACTTCTACTCGTGAGGCAGCTTTGTAAGCTTTAATATCAAAATGAGTACCTAAAACATTTGTGATCAAATTGCCGGAATGTACTCGGAAAGGGTGTCTTTTATCCCTACTCACTTCAAAATACCCCTCGCCTTCCAGGTAAACTTCCCGGCTTGCTCCCTCAAAATGATCAGGAAAACGCAACTGGCTCTGAGCATTCAACCACACCTGTGTGCCGTCGCTGAGTCTGATACGATAACGCTCACCTTTTAGGGCTGCAACCGTCATCATGCGTGAACTGGTACCGGGGTTTGTTTCCTGCCCCGACCTGAACACAAAAAAGATCATCACACAGGCCGCAGCGGCCAGACTGGCAAGAATATACTGGGCAGGTCGTACTCCCCGGTAAGGAAAAATAGTGTGTTTTTTTTCTTCTCCATTGCCGTCGATTCTGCTTTCAATAACCGAGAACATATGCCTGGAGCGTTCTTCCAAATCCTGTTCAGTCATGTGCTCAGGCTGGCCCGAATGGCCATTTTCGACCTGCCTCAAATAAGCCTCTACAAAGTCAGTCTCAACTGAACTTGTCTTTCCATCAAGGTATCGTTCAAGTAAGTGATTAAATTCTGTCTTGCTGATATTCATTATGCATACTAGAAACTGTACCTTAAACCAAACTGCATTTGCCACCTCGAAGCAAAATAATCGGTCTGGTAGGGTGATGCTGGCTGGTACCAGGTATAAATTGGGTAACCAGCAACTGGTGTTTTTCCAGTCGGCGTTAGCCCCACACTTGCGGTTGAATTAAAAAGATCAGACACAAAATAAACCCGCCCCCATTCTTTATACAACAGATTACTCAGGTTCAAGATGTCATAGGTGAGGGTGATCACTTGCTTTCCTTTGCCCGACCGTGACAAATTGAACTCCTGTGCAAATCGAAAATCGGCATTTACGTTCCAGGGAGTTCGCGCCCCGTTTCGCTCAGTGAACTGGCCTAGCCTATTATAAAGATAAGGAACACTGCGTATATATCTGAAAAACTCGACGGCCTGGTCCTGAGCAGTCTTGAATTGAACAGTCCCTGTTGGAGAAGTGATGTTCCCATCCTGGAAAAAGCGTGAGAACTCTTCGGCCTTAGGGATATAGGCCAGGCTAACCTGTTGCCCGGTATTTTGAATGGACGTATTTACAAAACCATACGTAAAGGGTTGTCCTGAAGCAGCACTCAGAAAGACGTTGAAATTAGACGACCAGCGTCCATATCGTCTGAGGAAATTAACTCCTGAAATGAACCGGTGCCTGATATCAAAATTGGAGTAGGCAAGTGTGGGATTGTTTGGGTTCAAAGACTGATTAAGCTGCCAGTTGCTCTCCATGGAATTTCTGATCCCGTTACTTACATCATAAGATTTGCCATAGGTATAAGCGGCCGTGACGGAAAAGCCTCCTTGATAGGTCTTATTAATCTGCAGTGTGCCGCTATAGCGATAACCCTGTTTCGTGTTTGACAGGAGATAAACGGCTGTAAAACCAGGGTCTGCAGTTCGGCCGTTGTAGATCGGCTGCTGGTGCAGGCGGTCATACTGGTAGAAGGTCGCACTGTCCCTGAGATTGACTTGCTGGAACTTAAGATCTTCGATGGTCTTGGTAAACAGCCCCTCGGCCGTGATCTTATAGCCCCCTTCGGTGGTGTACTCAAGGGCTGCACTGCTTCTCCACACCTGGGGCATCTTGAAATGGTTATCAACCAGGTCGACCTGAGTTTGCCCGTTGTTATTCAGGGCGGCTGATCCATTTTCCAGTGAAGCCCATTGCGCAATACCTGTGGGAGATGGTCTGCGTGGGTCGGTCTTTGGATTGGGTGAGCGGGCTACCAACCCATTGGAAGGATCATTTACATACGTATAGTTGTTACGGTCAAAGGCGCCATAAGTGTTCCCGTTGTTGTAAAACGAATAGCCGAGCCAGGCAAAGGGAATGCGACCGGTGAACAGACCTGAGCCGCCTCTGATAAGTAGGTGCTGACTGCCATTAGGTCTCCAGTTAAATCCGATTCGGGGGGAAAGCTGGATTTTGTTGAAATAGTCCTCTTTGATTTCTGAAGGCTTCGTATAAGAATAGCTGTTGCCAAAGTTAGGATCGGCAGTCGCATTGGCTGTCTTTATACTATAAGGCTGCTTGTCGGGAACGATTGCCAGGTCTAAACGTAAACCCGGGGTTAGCCTGAGGTTGTCACCCAGTCTGATTTCATCCTGGCCGTAAAGACTAAACATGTCGACATTGAATACGGCAGAAGGGTGCCCGACGATGTAATCACGATCCTGTGTCTGGTAATTAAAATTTCCCCTGATACGACCTGGCTGCCCAGCGAGAAAGGAGGCAACATTGGGATAATCAATTCGGCCATTTGGAGAATTTACGAAACCATAGGTGATCCCGTAAAGTTCATTATGCGTTCCAAAGGTGAAGGTATGGTTGTTATGGAAGATCGTCAGATTGTCAGTGAATTCAATGGTCTTCTGCTTCATGTTGAAAATGCTCGCCTCCCGGTCAGTGCCTAGCAAGATAGTCGTTCCCGCCGTGTTTCCGCCTATCTGGATCTGGGGGTAATAAGGGTCTGAGCTTGGTTCCCGGTAGTCATGGATCGAAGAATAGCCAAGAATGAGGCTGTTTGAAACAACAGGACTAAACCGTGAACGCAATTCGAGAACAGTTGCATTCTGGTTGTTCACCTGGCGGTAGTCCAAGCCTGAAAACCTGAAATTCTGGTCATCCCGGGTCAGATTTGTCGCATCTGAACGAACGACGTTACTTCTGATAGCCAGTTGTGTGCTGCCGCTGATGTTCCAGTCAAGCCTGTTGAAGAGTTTGGTCGAGTTTGAATGGATTGTATATGCACCAGACGTTCCTGGATCAAAACGGAGTGAGTCTTTTAGCAGGTGCCTGATATTAAATGCATCCTGGGGAGTCAATATTCCAGCAGATGCGGCAGACGCATCGGTTTGGGTGACCGGGTCAACCCGCCGGGTGATTTCAAAATTGGTGAAAAAGAACATTTTGTTTTTGATGATGGGAAACCCTACCCTGAAACCGGTTTGCAGTTCGTGAAAGGTCGACGGGAGTTTACCAGTTTGGCCAAAATGGTCAGGCCCTGTCAGCGTGGAATTTTTACCAAAGCCATAGACCGAGCCGCTGATCTCGTTCGTACCACTGCGCGTGACGGCATTGATGCTTCCCCCAGTGAAATTGCCAATCTTGACGTCATAAGGCGCCAGATAAACCTGTACGTCCTGAATGGCGTCGATTGAGATGGGGTTTGTTCGAGTGCTGCTTCCAGGTTGACCAGAAGTACCGGTCTGACCTCCTGTGGACGGGCTAAAACCAATTGCGTCATTATTGATCGCCCCATCAATGGTGACGTTGTTGTACCTGAAATTGGTTCCCGCAAAAGAGTTTCCGTTAAATTGCGGCGTAAGTCGGGTATAATCTTGAAAACTGCGACTGGAAGCGGCCAGGTTTCGCAGTTGCGCGGCGTTGATATTAGTACCGGCTCCCGTCTTGGTGGTTCCGCTTTTTGTGGCGGTGACAACCACCTCAGTTAGAGACTTCAGCGACTCGGTCATGACGAGATCCAGGACCTGTGATGGGCCAAGTGAAATGTTGATACTATCCTTTTCCCGGCTGTTCATCCCAATCATGCTGCTAATTATTCTATATGGGCCGCCGATACGAAGATTGATGAAGTTATAGCTCCCCTTGCCGTTGGTAAGCGTGCTGTAACTGGTTCCTGATGGCAGGTGCACTAACACAACAGTGACTCCTGCGAGTGGTTGCCGGTTGGGATCGATCACTTTACCGGACAGCCCCCCGCTGGTTTCCTGGGCCTTCACAGCAGATATACCTGTAAGGACAGCCAGAATGAGAAACAGTATTCTCGCCAGAAATGCATCCTGGATTCTAAAAGTAGATATGTTGGACATGGTCGCTTTTAGTAAGTGAATTTAAAATTCCTTTGAACCTGATAGCTTCCCTGAAGGTCGTCATAGGTTTCGTGGCAGGTTAGTGGAAATCCTTTTGCACCATAAGTGTAAGCCCGGGAAGCCTGGTACAGGGGAACAGTATCAGGAACAATATTGGTCGTTCCGTTTCCTAAATCCTTGAAAAGAATCCTGGTTTTTTTAACTGAGACGACGTTATTTGGATTAAACAAGGCAGCTTCCCGCCCGGGAAACAAGGTATCGGCTCTCGAGAAGGGTAAACTCGAAAATGGATTCTTTTGCTGGTCATACTGGAAATAGGTAAAATATTCCCGGCTGCGTTTGAATGTATTGTCAGAATTGAGTTCATTCTGATGAATCAGGGAAACATTTCCATCATCGCCGTAACTGAAATCATAGCGTCTTTTGAGAATGCGACCATTTGCTGTCTTGACTGAGTCAATGAGGGTAACCAGGCGTCGGCTATCATCATAATTGTAAGAGATTTGTCCAGTATCACTGAGCGTCGTATAAGCGATCGCATGCAGTATGCCGTTTTCATCATACTGAAAGGTTTGACTGGCCAGGGTGCTTGACTGGATTTTTGAGACCTGTGTGTTTTGATAGATCAAATTTTCGCCTTCCAAGCTGGAATTTAGCTTCAAGAAGACATTCCCGATTCTGCCGCTGCTGTCGTAGGAGAAAACCATCCCCGCGGCAGGCAGTCCAGGTACTGCACCCCCGACATTATTGTAGTTAAAGACATCGTAACGACTCAGCCGTCCGTCCTTTGATGCACTCAGGGCAGCGGTGCTTAGTCGATTTTTGGTACAGGAGGAGATAAGCACTGTTGCAATTAAGGCGAAGGCGCAAACAAGGCTCGAACGAGTTTTTTGTAGATTCATGAACATCAGAATTTCAGATAATCGGCCTCAAGTCCTTTTTGAGTGTATTGTATGACAGAACGAATGAGCAATGGCGACTGGTTGATCGGGAACAAGGGCGCGTTAGCTGGGGGTACGGTCGCGTTGGTTGGGTTTGGCCCGGTGCCAATAGCCACTGCGATTGTGTTAATGGTTGGATAGTAGTGCGCCCCACTGGATCGAACAAGCCATGACTTAAACTGCTGGATAGGAACCGCATTTAGCGATGGTAGTATAGAAAACTGATTATAGATCGTGAGCCAGTCGTTACTCGCGAGCGGGGCGTTCCCATTTGCTGCAGATTCACCAACCCTATAAGCCAAAACCCTGAAGTACCGGTTTCGGCCAACGGTGTCACCCCTTAAATAGGGTGCCATGGGAAGTTCATAGAAATGTGCGTCGACGCTGTTATCAAATCGTTTTAAATTACTGGCAACTAGGAATTCAGGGCCTGCTGTAGTGAGATTGTTAGTAACTGGTCCGTTCGCTGGGAGAGTGCCAATTATTCTTTCCAGATTTGATCTTGGACCATATAGGGGAGCTAAATAAATGTCAATGTATTCACTCCTTTCATTTGCAGACGGGTCTAAATAGATGGGACTAAAGTTGAGAAATCGTACATAAGCCGACGAGTCTTTAAAGGCCGGCAATTTGTCTGGATGATCTTTCAACGTGATTACATTGTAATTATCAGTGGTAAAGGCAATGCTGCGCGAGGGCTGATAGATTTCGTTTCCTGTGAATATTGGTAACCGAGGTCCGGAACTGGCATTAATAATATAATCCCAATCATAATAACTGGCGATCCCTGTGTTATAAAGGAACACAGTTTGCACAGCACCGGCTTCGAGGGCATATTTGTTCTTATAAATACTCGGGCCCTGAACTTCTATCGTCGTCCCGTAAGAATTTACCCGGTTGATGCGTTTGAATTCGAGGTCATGTGAACCTGCATCAAAGCTGGCCCAGCGGTAGTAATTAATTGGTCCAATGATCGGTGCAAGTTGCACTCGATGGGTGGAATTCGGGAAATAGCTGTACAGGCTCGCATAACTGTCACTAAATGAGTACACTCCGGTTAAATTAGGATGAGGATTATCAACCCAGCCTCCTGATGGGAAGTTCACCGACACCGATGCAATCTTGCTTGCCGTATTCGACTGATCTGTGGAGTACAGGCTGCCGTCGGGCTTTCTTAAAATGGAATCTCCATTTGAATTGATGCGACCGTCCCAATAGAACTGCGCCTTCCCGATCGTTCCAACATTTTGCGGTGCATCCAGGACAATCATTCTAAAATATCCTTTTGCAAGCGTAGCTACGCTAGTGGCTTTTTTGCAGGATGTGAGCGCTAGACACAGCATGATGCTAGCAGAAATCACAACATGTGTGAACAAACGTCTATTTGTGTTTTTTAGGAACATCATGGTTTCATTTATGGACAGCTTGCGTCTTATCGATGAATAATGGAAAGTTATATTGCGATTTTGGATCAGACACTCCTGATTCCATCCTTGAATAAACAATAAGCGGCTTTTTAGTTGAACCGTCGCTATTCAAACGAAGCAACTGGGTGGCAAGGGGATTTCTTCGGCCGTTTGCGTAATAGATCGAACCATTAACCCAGAGCATCCCTAGATTTTTTTCCGCGCCCGCGGTAGAATTCGGTGCAACCACCCAATCAGCATCAACCCAGTTCGAGCGATCATACAGAGTATTAATCTTGTCTGCCACCGGGTCGTACAAAAAGAAGCCATCGCTGAATCGACCGTTCAATTCGGGAACGCTTCTTGTTGCCAATATGAGTGTACTGTCCCCATGGCTTGCTTCTGCAAAAACCTGTAAAATAGTCCAGGTACCTGGGCTATTAGGGTCAGTCGAGCCAGGTAAATTATAATAGTTTACTCCAGTCCCGTCCTTGGCAGCTTTGGCCAAAATTGACCGGGCAGCATAACTCAGAATATTCTTCGCAGTACTTGGAGGAGGCGCAATAGGCGTCTCGTTTGCATAGAATAGGTCATTTGCAGAGAAAGCCATTGATCTAGAGATATCTGAATTGGCAAACGTGACTGGAGTGAATACCGGATTCGGTTTGGAAATATCTGCCGAGAGGAAGTTGAAGCCCAAGGAATTTTGGATGTAAAGCTGGTTACCATCAAGAAAAATGCCCCTTGTGGGAGTAATTCCTTTGTTGAATTCACTTCGCAAATACGATCTCGACGTCCAAAGAACCTGTCGCTGGGGATTTAAACCTGTAAACGAGATCCTGACCAATGAAAAGGTATACGTTGTGGCCGTACCAGGATTTGCGTTCATGGTGTACATATTACCTGCCTGATCAAATGTTGTCGAGCTTTTTGAGTAGCCACCGGATACTACATTTGCAGTTGGAATACTGAACGTGCCGTTGCCGTATAGGCCGATCGCAAAGTCATTTGGCTGCAGCCCTTGAAACAGGATCGTATTACCATTTGGGTCATTTCCTTTTATCAATGAAGGCGTTGTTGATTTGAGATAGCCCCAGTACAGGCGCCCATCCTGCAGTACATTGGGGACAATGATGGTAAGTGAAAAAGGAAGAGAGGTAACACTGGTTGTTACCAAAACATTTCCCGTGGAGGCAGTCACCGGTACGACAATCACCAGTAGAGAATCGGAGGAAGTAATGATTGTGGCATCTGCGCCATTGATCTTCACAGAGTTGTTTCTGGCCGGTGACTCAAAGTTGATACCTCTGAGAACCAGGGTATCGCCGGGGCTTGCGGGTCCGGCAGGACTTATGGAGTTGATCACCGGCTGACCATCTATAACTACCCGGATAGGGCGGCTATAGGCTACCGCTTTTCCACCTGCAAAACTCACCGTCAGTTGACCCGTGTTTACACCATCAGGAACTTTCGCGGTAATCTGGGTTGAAGTGGCAGTCAGGACTGTAAGGGGAATGCTTCCAATTGAAACGATGTTGGACACTTTTTCCGCTTTAAAACCAGTCCCGGTTAACGTGAGGGTATCGCCTATTTTGACGATGGTCGTGTCGACCAGGGTGATGACGGGCGTGCTTACAACCTTGATCTCTTCCTTTTTTTTACAGGAGGCAAGCGCGACAAACAGTATTAGGATCATTAACATGCCTGTCGCCAGTGCACACGATGAAAATGGGCTTTTCATTTTTTTCATGACCGTATCAGTAAATGAGAATGGCATCTGCTTGGGAGTTATTGACATCTAGATAGGAATCACGCCGGTATTCGACAATGGGCAGGTTTATGCTGTTTGGGTCGAGCGTTCCCATCATGAACAATGTTCCTGTATTGCCTCCATTAACCTGTAATCGAATGGGCCGTTGAAAAAAGGGATCATCCTCCTGGTCAAAAAGGTTCGTGCTGCCGCCAGCTGGAGTGAGATAAAACTCCTGTGAACCACTTGCCGCCGGTAAAACGATATAGTCACTTGGAACTCCATACTGAATATTACTCATTACCACCGGCCCCGTAACCGAACCTGAATGCAGGTCTGCCGAAGCGACATCAGGCATCATATTGATCACCCTGAACTTAAAGGTAGATGGCGAGGGGCTTACGTCATTTTCGACAAAGCCAGGTGAACACGCCGTTGTGCTTCCAGGGACGGGCTTCATAAAGAGTGTATAGGACTTCCCGGCTTCCAAATTATAGTTCACCTGCCCGTAAAGTGGCTGGGTGAGCACATCGGGCTGGAGACTAATCAGGGTTGGACCCGGGTCAACTGAATAATTGCCTGCATGATAGTTAAGCAGATTCACTTTTTTCCCACCAACCATCACCTCATTTCTAACGCCCGTGTTCTCGATCCAGGCTGCAACCGGGTTATCGACTTTCCAATAATTTAGCCTGTTGGAACTATTCGGAGTAGTTATAAAAAAGACATTGTTAAACCGAACGCTGGTTCCTCCGTATGCGCCATCGCCTAATACTCCAGGAATATTAAACGCACCATCTTCAATCCTGACAGCGGCTTTATTATCTGCTGCACTCGAAAAAGCAAGCTGCTGGAGCTTCAATTCTGTAAGGGTTTCAGGATGTCCCTCTTCTACTTGGAACAAACGAACGAGCGGTTCTAATCCAAGTTGGTAATTTTTAATATCACCAACAGCAATAAATGAATAGCTGCGACTATCACCAAAACTGTCTGGAAAGAACTTGAGGGAAATTTTATTTAAAGTGAGCGTGACTGCCTTTTGACCCGGCTGGGAAAGCACATATGGGGAGGCACCATTAAGGGCTCCTGAAACCACCTTCGCAGGAATGGTCGCACTCAACGTTCGGGAAGTACCTGAACCCTGATCTGGATTGACCGTCATCGTTGCATTTACACCCGCCATATTAATAAGCCTAAAGCGCGTTGTGCCTGCATAAGGATGATAGATTTCCTCGGGTATAAAAACCAAGTGTGGTTTGGTTAAAGTTTTAAAAGTTGGTTTTGCCGGTGGTTTAGGATAAAGATCATAAGGTGTATACTGCACAAAAACGTCGTAACTTGTGTTTGGAATGAACTGGATACTCAGCGTATCGCTGTACAGGTTTGATACGAGGGGATCCGAAATATACAATAGCTTGACGCTCTGGTCAGAAGTTCCCTGATTGACTGTATTGGAAAAAGGGTAGTACTTACTGAAAGATAGATAGGGCACCATTTCCCGAACCAGCCCGTCAACAGAAAAATTTAACGTGGAGTCATAGGAGAAGCTATTGAAGAAGTGAAACTGTGGCGGCACATTGGCGATGGAATCTACCCGTGTAAATAGCCGGCTTTTCTTACAACCTGCTGGAACCAAAGCCAGTCCTACCAGGCAAAGCAAAACCAGTCTAAATAAAATTAACTGAAAGGTGTAGGGGGTCTTTTTCATGGCTATTCAGTAAGGTCTGAGGGCTTCAAATAATTGCCGTGCTGAACCTTGATGATTCTTACAGCTTTTGCCGGCTCAGTCGTATTATAGCGGCCAACAAGCACAATAGAACAGGTCTGTGGGCTTGATACGAGGCCCGAGGCAGATGCAACAAGCTTCCCATTCAAAGTGTCTTTTCGGTTATAGGAAAGGTGAGCGTACAGAACATTAGGAGCTGGTGTCGAATTATTGCCCTGTTCAGTGGAGAAGAACTGGTCGTAATTTCCTGATTGGGCTCCAATGGCATTACTAGGCGGCAGTGATTGTGCGGTATAGCTCGTTTTATAGGAAATATCATAGTTCCCACTGCCCTTGTTATTCCTGTTCTCTATCGGCACTTCATATCCAGACCGCGCATTTTGATACGAAAAAGCAACAGCCGGGATATCTGCCACAAGGTTGTACAAATTTATCTTTACAAATTCCCGGTCTCCAGGCACGCCGGCACCATTGCTAGGAGAGACAGGGGGAACGAAATCATCTGCCGCGAGTACATTGTAGGTATTGAAGCTGGAAACGATGCCCCTGGTGTCTTCGATCAGGTAGCACGAAATATTTGATAACCGGGTTGCTAAAAAGCTTCCAGTGAGCAGTGTTCCCTGGTCAGATTTAATCTCATAGCTCAAATCGCCCGTTCCAATGATCAAGGGAATGGTGAACGTCCCGAATGACAGGCCCTGGCGGGTATACGTATGGGAGCCGGCATGCAGGATGCAGGTAATATTCTGGTAGTCGGGAAGGGCATTGACAAACTGAACCTTGGCCACCTGGTCAAGACTCCCCTGACCTGCAAGGCGATCACTGCCAATCGAATAAGAATCAGCATTGATATACACAGTATAAACACCACCCGGCTGAAAAGGAAAACTCTGAATGTAATCTACCCGGCGAAAATCTCTACTGACAGTGGATGTCTGTTCCATTGCAGTGCCTCCAATTTTGTAGTACGCATTTCCATTCAGGCCCTTGAATCGAAACTGATAGGTTCCGTAATCAAATTCCTTATAGTCCGTAACCCCCCCGTAGGGAATGTTTTCCATGCCGGCAACTACCAAACTGTCCTGGCTTTGCATCTGTGCTCCAAATTGCTGTACAGCGGTATATGGATTGTAACTATTGACGAAAGAAGAGCCAAAGTTTACCACCCTGATCTTGAAATGCCCCAAACCTGGATCGCTTGTCACTGAAGCGGTGGTCTCAATTTGTTTTGCCCCTATGGTTCCCGCAGAATCGAAGAAAATTAGAGTTGATACCAAGCTTCTAGGACTCAAATGGATTGTCCGTTGAAAAACAACCGCTGTGGAATCTGGCCCCTTTGTCGAGTCTGGCCTCGTCTTAATAAATAGGCCATAAGGTCCAGAACCAGTAACTTCTGTAAGCTTGACAAGCTTAATGGTCATATTTCGATAGGCTGCACTGATATTTAAACCTTTTTTAATGATATATGGCGGGAGACTATATTTCTCAGTTTGATTTATGGTCGACGAGCCGGTGAAGTATTTTTTGCTTGAATATTTCAGTGTGTCATTGATGTACATCAAATATCCCGTACCGTTCTGCACCTGCAGATAGCTTGTGAACCTCAATGTGTCCTGCCTGCTGTAAGGAACCTGGGTAAATGTCTTGAAATCGTTCATATTTTTTCGGCAGGCAGTTGTTCCAAACAAAAGGCTCAGACAAAGGAGCAATAGATAGGTTTTGTTTTTCATTGGTCAGAAGATGTAATTGAAACCAAAGGTATAGGCGGCACCCGTTGTGAACTGCCTCTGGACATAGCGCGTCTGGTTTACCCCATACACTTCGGTGTTTGCCGGTGTGTTGTACAAGTAGTAGTTCTTTTCGTTCAGTAAATTTTTGACGAAAGCCTTAAATTGGAGCTTACGCGTGATCTTTTGTGAAAAGGTCACATCGAAGGCCCCGGCAGGATACTCATAGATATTGGGCGTACCATCGACGTTGATCTCTACTAGTCGCCGCCCTGTCTTGTTATAGATCAGATTGAATTGGGTACCCCACCTCGGGTGATCGAAGCCTAGATTGAGATTGTAGACATAGTTAGGCTGGTCAACAATGGACCGCTGTGAGGCGACATTTCGATCGATCTGGGTGGCGACATACTGCTCGATGGGAGAGACCGTCGTGACACTTCGTGCTAACATTAGATTGGCCCCCACGCTGATGTATTTCCCGAAGTAAAACAACTCATCGAGGCCTTTTCTTACTTCGAACTCCAGACCATATACCTTTCCTGCAGCCGGGTTATTTCTGAAAGTGATCCCAGCATTCTGGATGCCCGTTCTGGATACACCCTGAGTCGTGTCGATGAGGTAAACCCGTTCAATCTGATTAGCTATTTGCTTGTAGAACACCGAGGCAGAGATGATCTCATTGGGTCTAAGGAAATAGTCGTACCTGAAATCATAACTTTTAAAAGTGCCGATCTTCAGAAAAGGATTTCCCGTAATCGAGGCTCTTTGGATGGGATCGTACTGGCTGGAAAAAACAATCTCATTGAGTTCTGGCCGGGTAATGGTCTTGGAATAGGCCAGCCTGAAGGTCATATCTTTCATACCGGTATAAATGAGAGAACCCGAAGGAAGAAAAGTATAGGTGAGGTAATTAGTGACAAAATTTCTATTAAAATCTTCCTGGGTAACCACGCGCTGGGGCTTGCCATTTACGCGCCTGGTAATGTACCCTAGACCTGAAGTGTCGGGTACCGAGTAGAAATCGGTATTCTCAACCCGCATACCTCCTATAAACCGGAATGATTTGTTGAGCTGAAAATCGGCCATGCCGTAAAAAGCCGTGATGGCGACTTTTGCATGATAGCTGTTTGGCCCGGCAACCGGAACAGGGATGTATCCGTAGGCCAGCTGGGAACCCTCTCCCTGATTGCCATTCTCAATAATTCCAATGCGTGACGGGCTGTTCCAAAGGGCGAGATTTCCATTGGCAGTGACGATGTTGCCCGGATTTTGACCTCCCGTTGCTGAAGGGGTGAAATTTTTCCCCGGGCCAGCATAGTTGATCTGGCCAGTGAGAAGGGTTGAATCTTTTCGGGTATCGCTGCTTTCATGATAATCGCGGACTCTGTCCAGGTAGTAAAAACCGGTCTTTAGATTCAGGATCTTGTTTCCAACCTTAACCGGCATGTTCAGGTCGGCCTTGTAGTTATGATTGAGTTCAATCAGGGCGCGGTAATACCGGGTTGAACTCACATAAAAACCATACTGGTAATCGCTGGGAACCACCTTTCCGTTTACATAGACACTGGACCTTCCCAAAGAGTCAAGGATGAGTTGGGTATCCCTAAAATCAGGATCGTTCTGTTTAGCTGTTGTCGTGCTGGCGCTCCAGCTCAGACGCCAGGGCTCCATATTGTTGGTGAATCTGAAGCGGTGTTCTCCCCTTGCCTGAAAGGTATTAAGAGGTCTTGTGGTCGTTCTCAGAATGTATTCATACGAACTACTGCTATTTTGAAGCGGCGGTGTAGCGGTTGGGTCTCCCGGGCGTAAATTTGAATTATTTCTTCCGTTCAAGTAGGTAGCATTGGTTTCTGCCCCAAAATTTCCATTGTAAGTAAGACTAACTTCATTGCTCGAATTAAAACGGTAGGCCAGGGTGGCTAGCCCACCATAACTGATCTGGTGTGTTCCGGTATTTTCTGTCTGCTCATACAACGGCAGCAAATTATTCTCATTGGGCACAATGGCATTCGGGCTGTACCCGAAACCTGGAATGGAATACCTGTTTACATTGCCCGCTGGATTGCTCAGGTAGCGGTTGTAGTAATTAATACCCGCCACAATACCGATCATTCGGTCGTTCTTCAAATGAAAGCGATTACCATACGTGAAAGTCATGATCTGATCGGGGATTGAGCGCTGCCCCTGGGTTGCGAGAACTGGACTAAAACTTTCTGCGGCCGCATTAATACGCTGGGCTTCCTGAAAGTGGGCTCCGTCCAAATTTCCCTGCCGGATGGCATTGACCAGTCCTTGGCGCATGGTTCCGTTCTGTACCGAATAACCCTTTGCCGTGTATTCTTGAATCAGATTTGTATATGCTGGACTAATATTTTGGCTTCGGGCGTTCTGACCCAAATATCCAAGCTTTCCCCCCTGAAAGGAATTATTATAACCAAAGGGTCCAATATTAGAGTTGAATCCCGTTTGAACGACCAGTTGCGCAAATGCCGAATCAGGAATGGATTTAGTTTTTATATCGACTACCGCAGCTGTTGCATCTCCTGGTTTATCGGGTGTGACTGATTTTTCAACCGTAATATTCTCCAGCAGCGCTGCCGGGATCAGATCCATCGGTACCGAACTTCTTCCTGCATCGGCACCTGAAAGGCGTGCGCCGTTTAACTGAATAACTAAATTCCGGTCCGAAAGACCCCTCACGGCAATATACCTCCCATCTTTTAGGGATACCCCCGTGATCTTCTGAAGTGCCTGTGCGGTGGTAATACTAGCTGTCTTCTCAATCTGCTCTGCCCCGATCGCATCCTGTATCACCGCTGACTTTCTTCTGATGCCCAGCAGTGCCTTTTCAGTTTTAACCGAACGGGTGGCCTCTACGGTCACTCCAGAAAGCGACTTCCATGCAGCGGCCATCTTGAGGTCAAGATTGACAAACTGACCTCTTCCAATTGAAACCTTCTGAACAAGGTTGCGGTATCCGATGTAGCGAACTTCGATGGTATAAACACCTGGTGGAAGTTCCAGCTCGAAACTACCCTTCGCAGAGGTTTGTGTACCACGCTGATTTTCAATGACATAGATAGTTGTCCCTGGAACCGGCTGTTTGGTAGCCTGGTCGATAATCACTCCTCTTATACCTGATCGCTGGCCCTGGGCGCATACCTGAAGACGCGCCAGGCACAGCAGTGCAAGCAATAGGAAACACATTCTTTTTATTTGTAACATACCGGATGGAGGCCTATAAGAAAACTAGTTTAATATTTTTGTTTCTGTGGGTCAAACTGCGACCAGGGTGTAGACCAGTCCACAGTACCAAAGGCTCCTGCAAAAGGCACTCGGAGAAAGGAAGCATCTGCTGAAGGTGTACCTTCCACATACACTGAGCCCGAAAGCAGCGGGGAACCAACAGCAGGCGAAAGCACCGGGGAATTGAAATTCTGATAATCACAGGTTTTGGAGATGAGCAGGTCATCACTGGAAGAGCCAAAATCGAGGGTGCCGGTTGAATCGTTACTGGCAAAAAAAGTATTGAACTTCAAGGACTGCTTTTTCTGGATCTCATCGAAGCGGCTCGTGGGACCAGAGAAATTCTCCCTCCCGAAAATTCCTCCCTGGGCTGTACTTGCCGGCGTGGCATCAACCGTATTTGCAGCGATGCCCGTCAGAAAGTTGTTTCTCAGCAGGATTTGGTCGCCACTTGTAGCCTCGAAGATATTCCAGGCGGCCGCACCATCAATTGAAACACCCGCCAGCCAGGACCCCGCTATGAGGGAGTTCGAGATCGAACAGTGCCCATTAGATATCTGAACCCCGGTTTTTTGAAAGCTGTAAGCCGTTTGACCTCCTATATGAACGCCTCTGCCGCTGTTGGCATTCGCGGCAAGGCCTAATACAGATACAATGTTTCTGGCTTGGGGATTGCCGCCGATTAGCGTAAAGTTGCTGAGGTTTGCAGGACTAAGGTCGTTATTACCATCCACGTTTTGGACAAAACTGTAAACCCTTAAGCCATCAGCTCCCTGAGGGTCAGCAAGATAGGGATCTTTTAAACCCAGGCAGAACTGTGCGGTCATAGGGCCGGTGATTTGAAAATCGTTCCCTGCACAGGCCAAGGCAATAAGATTACGGCTGAAAAAGTTAACGCCGGTATTCAAGAAATAAAAACCACCACCCGCACTATAAGAAACCTGTACATGGTCCAAAACGTCCTGAATATTATTTCTCCCCGTATAAAGGGCAAGACCAAAACCATTACTGTTAAAATTGGATTCAAGGGGAGAAGTGTACAGGTTATGGTTCCCTGCAAACTCAATTCGCACATACCGCATGATGCCATAGGGACGCACGTCGGTGTTTACAATCCTATAATTCCCAGAGGTATTGTTGGCGCTAAGTTTACCCAACTCATTGATCGTGATGCCCTGCCAGTCGCCGGGAGCCCGGCCACCCGCAGCCTGGTTGGATGTGAAAACAACGGGATTCGTTGCTGTACCTTCAATGTCCAGGTTTGTTGCACTCAGACTTGCATTAGTCTCTTTCTCGGCAAATATGATTGCGCCGGCCTGTATCGACAGTTTTGCTTCGGCCGTAAAAACCACATTTCCCCTGAGCAGGTATTTGCGATCAGGCGTGAGCGTGTGACTTTCAGAATAGGTTCCTCTAAGCACAGTGACGGGACTAAACTCAGAAGCAGAACTGGCCGTTGCACCATGAGCCGAAACAACCACCTTACCAGCGCTGGCAAGCAGGGGCACAATCACAGTTAGGCGCCCTGGCGAAACCGAGACAACTTCGGCACTCACTCCATTGAAGGAAACCTGATTATTCTCGGGAACAGGATCGAAACCTGTTCCATAAATGAACATGGGATCACCTGTACCGGCAGCAATGGGTCCAATGCCGGTCACACTCAAACCTCCAACACTCAGCAAGTGCTCTTTCTTGCACGATACAGCAGCCAGGAACAGAAAAAGAACCGCAGTACGCAAATGAACAGGCATATGTTTCATTAATAATAGCTTTTGTTTTGGGGATCAAAATTTGCCCACGTTTGAGTCCAATCCTCTCCCCCAAATGCTCCTATAAAGTCTTCGGAATGGAAAAACACGTCAGCTGCCAGGTCAGATCCAGTTGGGTAGTCTGCTCCCTCCAGTAAAGGTGAACCACTCAAAGGCAAAACTTGAGGACTTTTAAGAAAGGTAATATCTGATAGGTTCTTTAAACCCAGGTCATCATAGGGTGGGTCGGTTCTTGGAATTTGCTCCAGGTCCAGCCGTTTTGTGGTGTCGTTTTGATTTGAAAATTGTACAAGCTTCATCTTGTCATTTAATAAAGTAAATTTCTCGAATCCAATACCCGCCACGTTTTCCTTGGCAAGCGGGCCACCGCTATAGGGCGCCACATTGGTGTTTATCGCCAGTGAATGGGCCTTACTGACAAGGGTTCGGGTGATAAAACAGTTGGCGACATTACTACCAGCGTCGGTTCCAAAGGCGTTCCAGGAAGCCGCTCCATCACAGGATATTCCAGCCAGCCATCTTGCCGCAATCACGCTATTGTACAAACTCAACCTACCGCTAACCAAAGCAGGAGTTGCAAGACTCAGGTCCAGACCACCAATGTGTACACCCCTGCCTGCGTTGGGATTTTTGGTGATGTCGGTATTATAATCAAGACTACCAATGGTGTTGAAAGGATAAGGGGTGCTCTTTCTTGCTAGCCCATTGTAACCAATATAGGTATACTGGCTTATCACACTACCTGTCTGGCTTTGAACAAGCATGCCGTCAGACCCGAGCGGATCAGCAAACTCAGGATCTTTTAAACTGAGAAGGTATTGCCCCGAAGCAGAACTGCTACCCAACATTGCGAAGTCATTGCCCGCACAGCCGAATGCGATGGCATGGCTGAGGTAGCGTTTGTCTGTGGAGGTACCTGAACACTGGAAGCCATCGCCCTGACTGTAGGAAGCCATGACGTAATCAAAATCGCCTACGTCAAAACCTCGTTTTAAGAGAAAGGCTGCACCAAGTTGATTAGCCTTATGCGCACCTGCGAATTCAACACGCACATAATTCAGTTGATCGTCGGTAGCCGAGGTATTTTGTTCAAATATCACACCCGTCCAGTTACCTGGTTTTCGGACACCTCTCTGCTGGTCAGAAGTGAAGACTATTGGCTGCTCAACGGTACCTTTCCAAACCGCTGTAGCACCGTCACTAATGATCAGCGAGGCGGCCGAAGCGGTTTGGCCAAGAATGAGCGTGCCGGGCTGAATGGTCAGTGTGTGCCCGCTGCTCACGCGAACTGCTCCGTAGAGAAGGTAAACTTTGTTTGCTACCAGAGTGAGATCCTTGTCAATCGTTCCGGCAAGTCTATCGGTAAGCGTGAAAGCATCGCTGGAATTGAAAGTCCCTAAACTGCTTTGAACCGACACGTTGCCTTTACCGGCACCATCAGGAACAATTAATTTGAGCACATTTGCATTGCCTGAAAGAACAGTGGCTGGTGATCCGTTGACAGTCACCTTATTACTGATACCATCTGCATTAAAGCCAATGCCATACACCGTCAGGGTGTCGCCCACTGAGGCCATCGCCGGATTAAATCCGCTGACAGCTGGTCCATCGCCCTTTACGCTAACTTTCGTCTTCTTACAGCCAGGAAGCAGAACCGAGCCGGTCAGCAGGGCAAGCAACAGAATCTGAAACAGTCTCTCTTTCATAGGTGGATGCAATACACCTTTAAGAGACCGGTCAGGTTAAATGTCCTACGAAGTCAAGAAGATTTATTTGGGGGGAATAGCCGCCTAGCCTCCTGAGCCGGGACCGCTGGAACTTAGAAACCGCAGGTTTTTTTGTAAGCCGGTAAACTTCGAACGCTTAATCGCCGACCGCCCGAAAAGGTTCTTGAACATTTCTTCGGTGATATCATACCACTCCTCTTTACTGAGATCAAGAAGTCTTTCGGGTGCATTAAACGCGGGCTCTGAATGGATTACTGAAAAACGGTTCCAGGGACACACATCCTGGCAAATGTCGCAGCCGAAAACCCAGTTCTCCATTTTTCCAGCGAACTCACCCGGTATTTCGTTCTTTAATTCGATGGTCAGGTAAGAGATGCATTTGGAAGCGTCCAAAACATAAGCGCTTGTAAGGGCATCCGTGGGACAGGCGTCAATGCAGCGGGTACAAGTGCCGCAATGGTCACGTTCAGGACCATCGGCTTCAAGATCCAGGTCACAGATGATCTCGGCTAGAAAAAAGAATGACCCGGCTTTCTTGTTAATAATATTGGTGTTCTTTGCCTGCCATCCTAACCCGCTTCTAGCAGCCCATGCTTTTTCAAGGACGGGGGCCGAATCTACGAAAGCTCTCATAGCGACCCCGCCAACCTGGTCTGCAATCCACTCACTTAATTCGCCAAGTTTGGTTTTGATGACCAGATGGTAGTCTTCTCCATAGGCATATGAGGACACCTTTGGGGCCAGAGGATCTGTTTGTTTTACGGGGTTGAAATAGTTATAGGACAGGCTAATGACACTTTTCGCCCCTTCGACCAGCAGGCGCGGGTCAAGTCTCTTGTCGAAATGATTTTTCATATAAGCCATTTGCCCATGGCTTGAATTTTTGAGCCATGTCTCAAGCCTGCTTGCCTCTGCTTCTAAAAAGCCGGCTTGAGAGATTCCGCAATTCAAAAACCCAAGTTCAAGTGCTTTTCGCTTGAGTTCAGAGGATGTCATAAGGGAGGACACGAATAAAAGAAGAATTAAAAGAGGGTAGGCGCATTGCTTCCGGCGGGCCGGTGGCGCTTTAAGTGCCTATAGCTCAAATCGGTACACTCTCTTCCGCGGGAGGTTCTCATCAGGTAGCCCTCCTGAATTAAAAAAGGCTCGTAAACTTCTTCGATGGTGCCTTCATCTTCCCCTACAGCGGTGGCGATGGTTTTGAGACCAACTGGTCCGCCCTTGAATTTATCAATGATCGTGAGCAGTATCTTGTTGTCCATTTCGTCCAGCCCGTGTTCATCCACATTGAGCGCCGTGAGCGCATAACTGGCGATGTCGGTATCGATCTTGCCTGTACCCTTCATTTGCGCAAAGTCCCGGGTGCGCCTTAAAAGCGCATTGGCGATACGCGGCGTACCCCGGCTGCGGCGAGCGATCTCAAAAGCGCCGGCATCTGAAATTTGGGTCCTTAGTATGCCCGATGAACGCATGACGATGTCGGTGAGGAGCTTTGAATCATAATATTCAAGTCGCGCGTTTATGCCAAAGCGTGCCCTGAGCGGCGCCGTGAGCAGGCCCGAGCGTGTTGTCGCACCAATAAGGGTGAAAGGGTTGAGCGATAACTGTACCGAGCGGGCGTTCGGGCCCGACTCAAGCATGATGTCGATCTTATAGTCTTCCATCGCCGAGTATAAATACTCTTCAACGACAGGGCTTAGCCGGTGAATCTCATCAATGAACAAGATGTCACCTTCTTCCAAGTTTGTCAGGAGACCGGCAAGGTCACCAGGCTTGTCAAGGACGGGACCCGAAGTGATACGAATGTTCACGCCCATTTCGGCCGCGATAATGTGTGATAACGTTGTTTTGCCTAAACCAGGAGGGCCATGCAAAAGAACATGATCAAGAGCTTCGCCGCGCATTTTAGCAGCGCCTACAAAGATCTTAAGGTTGTCGATTATCTTATACTGGCCCGTGAAGTCGTCAAACGCAACCGGTCGCAAAGCCTTTTCAAATTCCCGTTCGGCAGGATTCAGCTTCGCTGTGGCAGGGTCCAGATTCGCATTTGCCATGGCCACAATTTAAGAATATTTCCTGAACCAGCTGGAGACCTTCATCTGCAGCACGCCAAAGACAGCCTCCTTGAAGATGCCCTTGCTCATTTTTGACGACCCTTCACTGCGATCTGTAAAAATGATGGGCACCTCGACCACCTTGAATCCATGTTTCCAAACCGTAAACTTCATTTCGATCTGGAAAGCATAGCCAATGAATCGAATCTTGCTAAAGTCAATCGTCTCAAGGACTTTTCGGCGGTAACACTTAAAGCCGGCCGTGGTGTCCCGGACTTTCATCCCGGTAACAAAGCGTACATAGACTGAAGCGAAATAGGACATGAGAACCCGGCCCATTGGCCAGTTAACGACATTTACACCGCGTATGTAGCGGGACCCAATCGCCAGGTCGGCACCATGCACACAAGCTTCTCTCAGGCGTACAAGATCTTCGGGATTATGCGAAAAGTCGGCATCCATTTCGATCAGGTACTGGTAACCACGTGAAAGCCCCCAGGTAAATCCATGAATGTAGGCGGTGCCAATACCCAGTTTGCGGGCCCTTTCTTCTAAAAAAACGTTAAGAGGAAACTTCTGCTGAAGTCTTCTGACTATCGCGGCGGTACCGTCTGGTGAACCATCGTCGACGATGAGAATATCAAAGCCCGCGTTCAGAGAGCAAATCTTCCGGATTATTTTTTCAACATTCTCCTTCTCGTTGTAGGTGGGAATTATTACGAGGCTGTCTGACACAGAAGGGACATGTTCACTGCTCGGCAAGATATGTTTTTTCTTTAATGTGAGGAGAAACAACAAGGTAGGCGGCAAGGAATACAGCTAGTATCGCGCAAAAAAGCCAGTAATAGGCCGCACCCGTAAATCGTCTAAACATCCCGCCCTTGGCAATGCTGTGATTGACCATCGCGGTGAACAGATTACCAGCGGCGAGTGTCAGCCACCAAATAGCCGTCATTGTACTTTTAAGCTTTGGTGGGCTTTGGGTATAGGCGTACTCCAGAAACGTAACCGAAATTAGGACTTCACTAAAGGTGATCAGCAGGTAAGCAAGCATTTGAAGGAGGACAGTTGGGTGTTGCCCTTTGTCAATGGAGGTTTGAACGAGCGCAATGATGATGAATGAAACAAGGCATAGAAAAAGTCCTGCTCCAATTTTTCGCAGCGAGGTACAGCGTACACCCATCTTTTCAAGCCCCGGGTAAATGACATAAGTGAAAAGCGGTATACCTACAAGTATGAAAAGAGGATTGAAGGTTTGCACCTGAGCAGGGATAAGGTGCCAGCCGAAAAAGTTCAGGTCAAGTTTATTGGCCTGCAAGACCCACTCCGACAAGCTCTGGTACCACATTGCCCAAAAAATCGGAATAAAGATCAGTACGGCCGTGAGTCGCCAAACAGCTAGAACGCTGTCGACAGCCATGACCGAGAAACGATCTTTCGTACGCTCTAAAACGCTTTTATTGCTTTTTATAAAAAGCTCGCTAACCATAAACAGAACGACAATAAGAAAGCTTTCCTTGCGAATTCCCGAAGGAGGCATCATACGGTAACTTTTGCGCCCCAAGAAGAATATAAGCGTAGCAAGGGCCATCAATATTCCGGGAATTCCAAAGGCAAGTTTTGCACCATAATACTTGTAAACCCAGGGTATTGCCAAAGTCGCCAGTACCGAACCGCAGTTAATGCCAAAGTAAAACCAGCCGAAAGCTTTTGACAAGAGGTGATCATTTTGCCGGGTAAATTGGTCGCCTAAATTTGAAGAGACGTTGGACTTTAGCCCACCCGCCCCTACGGCGATCAAGATGAGGCCGATCCGAAAAATTTTTAGATCAGTGTCATACATGGCGAGTATGAAGTGCCCTAGGCAATAAAGCAGCGAGATGTACAATATGACCTTATATTTCCCAAAAAACCAGTCGGCCATGATTCCGCCGATTAGCGGCATGAAATAGGCCAGGGTGACAAAGAGATGTGTTTGCTCGTTTGCTTGGGCTTCGGCGACATTTTGAAGACCGGGCGTGCTGGCAGGATTAAAGAATGCGTTAACCAGGAAGATAGGGAGTATTCCGCTCATCCCGTAAAAGCTAAACCGCTCGGCAACCTCAGTGGCTATGATGAATGGAAGTCCTTTGGGGTAACGTGCGGTTTGTGTAAGCGTCATTTTTCTTTCAATGGGTTTTTCTGGGGCATAATAAAGTCTTTGTCTTTTGAAGTGCTGGCGTTACTGAGAATCACATTCTCTTTCGTCACCCAAATGCCCGAATTATAAAGTAGTTCATCGTAAGTAAGATCGGGGCCATAAAACTGATACTTTCCCTGCAGAGTTTTCTCGGGCGGTGACAGGTGATCCATAACGATCACGTTTTCCTGGGGCAGGTATTTAAGCATCATGCTTGCCTGGTGGGTATACTTGAATAGGAGACGGGACTGAAGGAGCTTGTTAACCTGAAAGATCGGCGCTCCAAAAATAGGTTTGCCATTTTCGAAACGCAGCACATCAACCAAGCGTGAGGTTAGCTCGTCGGAAATTCCCTTCCAGGCCAGAAGTACATAGTTGCCGCCAGCGTCCTTCGGAAGAATCTCATAGTACTCGGCTCCATACCAGGCGGCCGGAGTCAGAACTGCCTTTTCAGGGTTTGTTATCTTTTCTGTAGCGTCTATCAGGGGATGAAGCACCAGGTGCGAAGGCGAATTCATTTGTATGGTCCCGTAAAAGCGATAAGCAATATCATTAATATTAACGAACCAGGTGAAAATGCGGAAGGACCTGTCTGGGGCATAGACAATGCGAATTGATCTCACCGAATCAAACTTATAGTCAAAAGAGCCGGGCTCCTTGAGGGCACGAACCAGTAGGGGTATAAATTTATAAGTGGCTGCTTTTCGATCTGACTCATCCCCGCCATTAACAATCATCTTTCCAAGGTGATTTAGAGAGTCTTCATAAAGGGTAAGCTTTTGTTTTTGCTGCGACCAGGCCCGCGTTAATGGGAAAATTACCGGGAAGACAACTAAAACAACAATCGATACAAGGTTCCTAAGACCGGGGTTCGTCAAAGCTTGTGACACACCCTAGATCTTTTCAATAACAATCGCCGAAGCTCCACCACCGCCGTTGCAGATCCCAGCAACTCCATACCGGGCGTAATTAAGTTCAAGAACATGGATGAGGGTGACGATGATGCGTGCGCCCGAAGCGCCAAGTGGATGACCCAGGGATACAGCTCCACCATGGACGTTTACCGTAGACGGGTCAAGGTCAAGCAGCTTGTTATTTGCCAGTGAGACCACCGAAAACGCTTCGTTGATTTCATAGAAGTCGATATCCCGGGCATTAAGACCAGCCTTCGAGATGGCTAGAGGGATCGCTTTCGACGGACTGGTGGTAAACTTTTCGGGAGCCTGCTGCGCATCAGCGTATCCTAGAATGCGGGCAATGGGTTTAAGACCCCGGGCTACGGCCTCTTCCATGCTCATGAGTACAAGTGCAGCCGCGCCATCGTTTAACGTCGACGCGTTGGCTGCAGTCACTGTTCCGTTTTTGCCAAACACTGGCTTTAGTCCAGGTATCTTGTCAAATTTAACTGCAGACGGTTCTTCATCGATCTCGACCCTGGTAATAGCTCCGCCGCGGCCTTCAATTTCTACAGGCACTATTTCCAGGTTAAATGAACCGGCTCCGGCGGCGTTTTGTGAACGCCTGTAAGAATCGGCGGCATGACTATCCTGCTCCTCCCGGGTGATTCCATGTTCGATGGCGCAGAGGTCGGCGGCATTGCCCATGTGAAAATCATTGTAAACGTCCCATAGACCATCTTTCACTAAGCCATCGGTCAACTGACCATGCCCAAAGCGATAACCATTTCGGCCTTTCTCAAGATAATACGGCGCGTTACTCATACTTTCCATTCCGCCTGCCACAACAATATCCTTATCCCCCAAAGAAATGCTCTGAGCCGCAAGCATGACGGCTTTCATTCCACTTGCACATACCTTGTTGATAGTCGTCGATGGCACCTCATCGGGCAAACCGGCAAATCGCGCAGCCTGCGTCGCCGGGGCCTGGCCAAGACTAGCCGAGAGCACATTGCCCATAAATACTTCCTGGATATCCGCGGCCTTTACGCCAGAACGACCCACCGCCCCTGCTATTGCAGCCGCCCCGAGCCGCGTCGCGCTCATGCTTGAAAGACTTCCCAAAAAGCTTCCGATCGGTGTTCGGCAGGCAGAAACGATCACGACATCTTTCATACTTCAAAGTAAACTAAATAATCCCGCTTTTAGCTTAAATTTGAGAGGATGGCAAGGTTTTGGAAATTAATCGGGAGAAGATATCCTACACTTTTCAGGGTTTTAATAACGCTTTCGTCCATTACTTTTTGCCTGCTGGTTCTTCCAAAAGGGGGCAAGTTCAAGTATGAATATGACCGGGGCAAAGTATGGATGCACAATGACTTGTACGCTCCGTTTAACTTTGCAATCTCAAAAAGCGAGGATCAAATAAGGGCCGAAAAAAAAGAGGTCAAGAATTCGGTTATTCCTGTCTACCGGCGAGACCCAAAGATTCAGCCGATCTCCCTTGAAGCGTTCCGGAAAGATTTTGCGATCAGGTATGGCCAGCACTTCCCAAATAGCCCCGCAAGCCGCCAGGCGTATGAAAAGTGCACGGGTCTGCTTAACGAAATTTACCGGCGCGGAGTTATTTTTCTCAACAATCCTTACCAGCGGGAGAGTTTTGACTACCCCTTCCAGATCGTTGAAAATAATGTCTCGACGTACCAGAACACGGCTAGCGCCTTTACGCTTGAACGCGCCGGATCCTTTGTTAAAAACCAGCTTGAACTTTCACGCTTGCCCGGGAAAGAGATTCTTATAAGTCTTATCCAAAACCATTTGCAGGCAAATGTGCTCTTCGACGAATACCTTACTCAAAAGCTTGAGGACCAGGCACTAAACAATATTTCGGTGTCAAGGGGCATGGTTCAGAAGGGTGAACTCATTGTTGGTAAGGATAATTTTGTTAACGAGCAAACCTTCCAGAAGCTTGAATCACTGCGCAAGGCCTACCAGGAAAACATCGATCAACGCAGCGATACAGACATTATAACCTTTGGCCAGTGTGTTTTGCTTTGTTTAACAATTGGCTTAATGATGGTTTTTCTGCGCATTTTCAGAAAGAGCATCTACTACGATAATCGTAAGGTCGCGCTTATTCAACTGGTTTTCGTTTTTATGCTCGCCACGTTGAGCTGGGCGATTCGCCTTAAGGTCCCAAGCCTGTATTACATCCCGTATTGCATGGTTCCTATCATCATAAGGCTTCTTTTTGATAGCCGGATGGCCCTTAACATTCACCTCCTGGTTGTGATCACAGCGGGATTTTTTGTTCCTAACGGGTTCGAATTTGTTTTCCTGCAAATGACCGCGGGGATGGTCGCTATTTATAGTATTCGCAATCTAATGCGCCGGTCACAGTTCCTTATTTCGGCGATCCTTATCCTATGCGTCTATTTTCTTGCCTACGTTGGAATAAGTGTGATCCATCAGGGAAGTTTCAACCGGTTTTCATGGCCCGATTTTTTGCCCTTTGTTTTTAGTACGATCCTAAGCTTGCTCGCTTACCCCTTGATCTATCTCTTTGAAAAGCTTTTTGACGTCACCTCTGAGCTAAGCCTCATGGAGCTTACCAATACCAATACTAGTATTCTTCGTGATCTGGCCTACAAGGCCCCGGGAACCTTTCAGCATTCTATGCAGGTGGCTAATCTTGCTGAGGCGGCTGTGTATAAGATAGGCGGAAACAGTCTTTTGATTCGCGCGGGGGCGATGTATCACGACATTGGCAAGATGCGTAACCCTGAATACTTTGGAGAGAATCAAAACAAAGCCGGGTTTAACCCGCACGATTTCCTCGCCTACGAAGAGAGTGCCGCGATCATAATCAAACACGTGACCGATGGGGTCGAGCTCGCGAAAAAGAATAATCTTCCCGAAATCATCATTGATTTTATACGCACCCATCATGGTAATACACGGGTAGACTATTTTTATCAAAGTTTTCTTAAAAATTATCCTGAGCGTGAACTCAATGAGAAAATCTTTAGGTATCCTGGTCCCGTTCCCTTTACCAAGGAAACCGCCGTGCTCATGCTTGCTGATTCGGTTGAAGCCGCCTCACGTACCTTGAAAGAACCCGATGCCGGGAGCATCGCTAGCCTGGTGGACAGGATCATTGATTACAAGCTCGATCAAAAGCAGCTCACCAACAGCGACATCTCGCTGCGGGATATCGACCAAATTCGCAAGATATTCAAAGAGATGCTTATGGGTATCTACCATGTACGCGTAGGCTATGGCTTAGTTGTGGCCGAAGAAAAGCCCGTGTAATACTTACTTTACTATATTTGCAATCCATTTTGGAAACCTGGTCCCGACCGGGATCCAAATGGATTCGCTTTTGGAGAGATGCCTGAGTGGCCGAAAGGGCCGGTTTGCTAAACCGTTATACGTGGAAACATGTATCGAGGGTTCGAATCCCTCTCTCTCCGCACCGACCTGCGCCCACCTTCCATCTACAAGCGATGCAACAGAGGGACGTCATTCGGCGAGTTTTGGTGAGCTTGGGAAGCCACACGTTTTCGGAGAGATGTCAGAGCGGTTCAATGTGCCTGTTTCGAAAACAGGTGTACTGTCAAAGGTACCGGGGGTTCGAATCCCTCTCTCTCCGCTTTTAAATTTTTATTTTTCAAACAATCTCAGGTATTCTTCAAATACAAATATTCTATTTCTTTTATACCCGGTTCGTTCCTTAAGAATGTCAAGATTGTTGAAGTCCTTAATCAGTGCATTTGCTGTTTGTTTAGTAACCTCAAGGTTTGTCATAACGTCAGAAACCGTTACAACCGGTTTGGTGACTAAGTACGTCAGTAATGATTTTGCGTTATGGGATCTTTTACCTAATGATGGAATGATTTCCTTTTCAATCCTATCTCTTAACGCGATTATTTTAGTGAATGTGTCTTTTGGTGACTGGTTCTTCTACTTCAGTTAAAACAACTTTTCTTTACGGCACAACAAGAATTATACAACTAACCCAACAAGCACCTTTAAAAAAACACAAAATTTATGGCCGAATTAGATGTTCAACCCAAACGATCAAATCCCTGGTGGATATGGCTTTTACTAGGAATAATCGCGCTTGCGATTATACTTTTCCTGGCAAGAGGATGCAACAACACTAAAACTACTACAGCCGCGACAGACTCAACAGGTACGACGAAAAGCGCAGATACCAGCAAGCAAAGTGCGGCTACAGGTACTGCCAAACCAGTTGTAGCAGCGACAACTCCGAATTTTGACAGTGTTAATCAAAACGCTCCAAAGTCCTCGTTCGGTGAGCTCACAGATCCTGCTATCGGTGTTAGAGGAACCAATAAGTACACCATTTACACTCTTGGAGAAAATGTGTTGTTCGCAACTGATCAAAGCACTCTTCAACCTAGTGCCACTAAGACGCTCCAGCAGATCGCAGCATCCTTGAAAAAAAGGTTCACAGGTGCAACTGTCGGCGTCTATGGCAACACCGACTCAACCGGGTCGACGGGTCACAATAAACAGCTTGGCGCCGAGCGTGCAAATTCGGTTAAGAACTGGCTAGTCACGACGGCGAATTATCCTGCAGATAAGGTGTCCATACATTCCTTAGGGGCTTCTAAACCTGTCGCCTCCAACGCTACAGCTGAGGGCCGAAAGGAGAACAGGAACGTTGAAATTGTCGCGTTCCCTGATAGTACCGGATCGAAATAATTTTTAATATTTAATCATTTAACATCAAGAATAATGGCTATTAACGAAAATGAAAATGTAAACCAGTACAGCCACCTTCAGGAATTAGGTGGCAGTAAATTTGAAATAGTCGACGGCGAACCCAACATTGAGAGCTGGGAGGTTAAAGACTCTTCAGGTCAGGTGATTGGTGACGTTGACGAACTTCTTTTTGATCCAGAGACCCGTAAGGTGCATTACTTGGTGGTAGACTTAGAGCATAAAGCTCTTCAACTGAATGCCGACCGCAAGGTTCTTGTTCCAATCGGAATAGCTGAGCTTCATGGCAAAGACGATGAAGTCTTGTTACCAAATGTGACTGCCCAGCAGTTAAACGCTTTGCCGCTTTATGAAAAGGACAGGCTTACTCCTCAGACCGAAGCTAGTATTCGTCACATCTTCGAAACTGGTGCGGCTGCTGGTGTAGGAGGTATGGCTGTTCCGGCTTATGAAAAAGACCAGTTCTACAATCACGAGCATTTTAATGAAGATAAGTTCTTTAACTCAAGAGGTACCGCAACGGCAACTGAATCGCTTCCCGTTATTGAAGAAAATCTTGAGATTGGAAAGAAACCAGTTCAAACCGGTGCAACTAGGCTAACATCAAGGTTGATCGAACGCCCTGTTCAGGCAAGCATTAAGTTAACCGAAGAGCAGGTTGTGGTTCACCATACTCCCGTTAACCAGCCAATTTCAGCGGCAGATGCCAGTGCGTTCAAGGAGAAGGAAGTAGAGATGACTGAGCATGCTGAAGTGCCTGTAGTTAGTAAGGAAGCCCGTGTAGTTGAAGAAGTTTCGTTAAACAAACAAGTGGAAGAACGCGAGGAAACAATCAAGGATACTGTTCGCAGCACCGAGGTCGAAGCAGAAAAGATCATCCCTAAGACAGACCTTCCCAAATAAAATCCTGTAATCTTGCTTTTATAGAAGGCTAATCTTAAACGGTTAGCCTTTTTTTGTGGTCGCATGGCAAGAAAAGATTGATCTAAATGGAAAGAAAGGAATATGACGCAATTGTAGTTGGGTCTGGCCCCAATGGTTTTGCTGCAGCAATTCTCATCCAGCAGCAGGGTCTTAAGACTCTACTGATTGAGGCTAAGCCTACCACTGGCGGTGGTTTAAGATCTGCTGAACTAACGCTTCCCGGCTTTAATCACGACGTTTCTTCGGCGGTCCATCCGCTTGCTCTTGCTTCCCCTTATTTCTCGAGGCTGCCTCTTGCAAAGTATGGTTTAAGCTTTATTAATCCGACTCTTGCCGCTGCCCATCCTTTTGATAATGGTCAGGCTGTTTCGCTTGAGCATTCGGTTACTGAAACAGCTCTAATGCTTGGAAACGATGATCGTACCTACGAGCATATGTTGAACCCGCTGGTTAAAAGTTGGCCTGCACTGGCAGGTGATCTATTAGCACCGCTTCATCTGCCTCGCAATCCGCTTGCTTATGCGCGGTTTGGTCTTGCGGGGATCCAGCCTGCCGCAAATCTGATACGGCGCTTTGGCTCCTTCGCGGCCAGGGGTTTTTTTGCTGGTATGGCAGCGCACTCCATGCAGCCATTAACCAATGCGACTACCGCCGCCGTTGCTCTGGTACTACTGGTGACGGGACATTCTAAAGGGTGGCCAATACCTCGAGGTGGGTCGCAGTCGATCGCAGATGCCCTTGAGTCGTATTTTAAAGTTTTGGGAGGGGAGATCGTGACCGACTTCGAAGTACGAACGCTTGGTGACCTGCCTCCTTCACGTGCGGTTTTACTCGATGTCACCCCGCGGCAATTGCTAACGATCGCTGGCAATACGTTTACTCCTCTCTATCAATCGCAGCTCCGTAAATTTCGATACGGAATGGGTGTCTTTAAAATTGACTGGGCTCTAAGCGCGCCCATTCCCTTTACGGCAAGACCCTGCAGACTTGCCGGAACAGTGCATCTTGGCAATACCTTTCCTGAAATCGCAGGTGCCGAAAAAAGAACCTGGGATGGTACTCAGAGTGAGCGGCCTTTCGTACTGCTTAGCCAGCCAAGCTTATTTGACGCAACCCGGGCTCCTGCCGGAAAACATACAGCTTGGGCTTACTGTCATACACCGGCTTATGCTGACCAGGATGTTTCCACGCTGATTGAAAACCAGGTAGAACGCTTCGCTCCAGGTTTTAAAGATCTTATAATCGGCCGGCATACCTTCAACGCTGTTGAGATGGAAGCCTACAATGCTAATAACGTCGGTGGAGATATCAATTGCGGCGTGTTGGATATTGGCCAATTATTCACCAGGCCTGCTTTAAGATGGTCCCCTTACAGAACATCGGCAAAAGGAATTTACCTGTGTTCGGCCTCAACCCCCCCGGGCGGCGGGGTGCACGGCATGTGCGGGTACCACGCAGCAAAAAACGCTTTAAAAGATATTTTTGGACTTTCAGTATAGGTTTTTTGTATCTGCGGATAATTAAAGCTCCTGTAGCATGATGTTCTTAAAGTGCACTTCTTCGTGATGATTTTGAAGCGCTATATAGCCCGTGGCTTGTTTCCCATATTCCGGGTAGGACGCAAACTTGCTCAGCGCGTAGCGTTTCTTCCAACCATCTGAACCGAGGGTATATTCGACAACTTTAACACCGTTGAGCCAATGTTCGACATGATTACCATTGACAACAAGTTTAACGTGGTTCCACGAGCCGGTACGCTTAAGCACTTTGCTTTTCGCTGCGTACATGTCGTAGTCAGAACCGGACATTTGAATATCCTTTAGTCCTTCGGCTTTATATGCAGGATCATCAAGAAGCTGAAATTCCGGGGCTCCATTCCAGCTTGGTCGATTCTTTAACTCAACGACCCGGTAAAGGATGCCGCTGTTAGCATGGTTGGTAAGCTTGAAGTCTAATTCGAGAACATAATTTTTGTAGGTTTTCGTGGTAATCAGATCGACCGCCTCTGCTTTGCCAGCGCCTGCGCCGACATTCTTTATAGAAATCAGCTCACCGCGCTCAATCTTCCAGAAACCGGATGGGAAGCCCGTGGAATCATAGCCTCTCCAGCCCGCCGGGGTTTTACCATCAAACAATGCCACGGGCGCTTTCCGCTCATTTTGCTGCAACCGGCCTCCTAAGAAACTTGATTTTCCAGGCAAAAGATTAATAGATAGCGCAAAACAAAATAGAAGTAGATAGGACTGCATTAGTTGTGAATTAAGCGGTTATTATACCAAATACCGCGTCAACCCTTGCTCAAAATACAAAATTGCTTGCTCAGTTTATAATATTGCTTACTTGCCGGCCGCCTATAAATAGGAACATTTTTTGACCGGGTAAGGTCATGCAAGACGTTCTATCGCAGGATATACAACCTGAACAACAAGTTGCCGGCAAGGCCAAACCGTTTAAGCTTTGGATGCCAAAAAGGGTGGTCTTTACCGCCGAAGCCTGGGAGCAGCCCTATGGACAGGAGATCTTTCGGCGCGTTTCGGCTCTAAAGATCAATTCAGACGTATTGACCAACAACCGAATCACGGGCTTACGCGGAGCGACCGAACGGGAGACCTATAAAATTGCTAAAAATACACTCGCCGTCGTGATAGCACCCCCTAGCGCCTTCAAGCTACGTCCAATACCGCCATCTGCCGATTATCAGTTCCATTTAGCCGAAGGATGCCCGGCTCACTGTCAGTATTGTTATCTTGCCGGCAGTTTGCAGGGACCTCCGGCAATCCGGGTATTCGCAAATCTGCCCGAGATCCTAAAGAATCTGATTCCGTATGAAGGCCTCCATCCTATAACCACCTTTGAAGCCAGCTGCTGTACAGACCCGCTAAGTTTGGAACATTTGACTGGGGGTCTGGCAAAGACTATTGGCTTTTTCGCTGAAAGAGAACACAGCCATTTGCGATTTGTTACCAAGTTTGAAGCTGTCAGCGACCTGGTTTCAATAAAGCACAACGGTCATACGCGATTTAGGTCAAGCCTTAACGCTTATCCAATCGCGCAAAGGCTCGAAACCGGAACCCCCGGTGTTGAAAAACGCCTTGGAGCTTTGCGCCGCATAGCTCTCCCTGCCTTCCAGGGCGGCGGCGGATATCCAATCGGTATCGTTTTGGCACCGATTATCCCAATTCCAGACTGGCAGGTGGAATACCGCAGACTGCTATCAGACGTCGCAGAGCAGCTTGATTTCGACTGTGACCTTACCTTCGAACTGATCACTCACCGCTTTACGCCCGGGTCAAAAAGCGTGTTAATGGAATGGTACCCAAATACAAGCCTGGACATGGAGGAGGACACCCGCTCGGTGAAACGGAATAAGTTTGGAGGGACAAAATTTGTGTTCACGAAGGAAATGATGGGCTCGCTGCGAACCTTCCTCGAGGGAGAGATCGCGCGCCTTTTCCCCCGGGCCAGGATCCTTTACTGGACTTGAAGCCCGGCTATCTAGAGGCTAAATTAGTTGAGCATGATTTTCGCATACATGCGTTGTATAACCAAACACATTAATGGAATCTGAAAATCATTCACAGAACCTTGTCGGCAGCGAGGCTCTCGAAAAATTAAAGGAACTGGGCCAAAAGGTCAGTATTTGCTTCTTTAGTACCACCACCGGGGTGCAGGCAGGTATAAGCTCCCATACTCGGCCCATGCAAGCGTTACAAGTAGAAGATGATGGGACTGCTTGGTTTATGACCGGTAACAAGAGTAAAAAGATCGAGCAGATCTCGACAGACGGGCATGTTGAACTGCTTTTCTCAGATCCGGCCGGCAGTCACTACATGGCCTTAAGCGGTGAAGCACAAATAAGTACCAATCGCGAAAAGATCAAGGATCTTTGGAAGCCCTTACTCAAGATCTGGTTCGATGGTCCTGATGATCCAACTATCGCGCTCATTAAAGTAACGCCTTTAGAAGGTTTCTATTGGGACACTAAAAACAGCAAAATTGTACAAATGGCTAAGATGGTAGCTGGTATGGTAACAGGGCAAGAACTCGACGATAGTATTGAGGGCAACCTTTCCCTGTAAAGTTGAATTCTATCGTTTACCCGGGTGAGCCCTATCCTCTAGGGGCCACCTGGGATGGTAATGGGGTAAATTTTGCTTTGTATGCAGAAAATGCCACAGGTGTTGAGCTATGTCTTTTTGCCGACAAGGATGATGATTTCGAATCTATCAAAGTTAAAGTTCTCGATCGAACGCATCAGATCTGGCATGTTTACGTTCCCGACATTTTGCCGGGACAGCTTTATGGTTACCGGATATACGGACCCTACGATCCCGAATCTGGAGCGCGATTTAATCCGTTTAAGCTGCTCGTAGACCCTTATGCGAAAGCCATCTCGGGAATGGTAAAGTGGAATGACGCTGTTTTTGGCTACCAAGTTGGAAGTGACAAGACCGATCTTAGTTTCAGTAGTGTGGACAGCGCGCCATTCGCCCCTAAATCCGTGGTGACCGATCCAGGAAACTTCGATTGGGAAAACGACAAACCGCCGAAGATCCCTTACATCCAAACCATCATCTACGAAACGCATGTTAAAGGGTTCACCAAACTAAACCCGGCTATACCCGAGGGAATTAGGGGTACCTATGCAGCCCTCGCGCATCCGGTAGCTATCGATTACCTGCAAAATCTCGGTATTACGGCGATCGAATTAATGCCCGTCCACCACTTTATAACCGATAGTTATTTAAGGGACAAAGGATTGAAGAATTATTGGGGATATAATACCCTTGGTTTTTTCGCCCCCGATGTGTCCTATTCGACAGCGTACTCGGGCGATAGTAAACTGGGATCCCAGGTCGCAGAATTCAAAAATATGGTCAAGCAACTTCATAAAGCGGGAATTGAAGTAATCCTTGACGTTGTCTACAATCACACAGGTGAAGGTAATCAGCTTGGACCGACTCTTAGTTTTAGAGGAATAGACAATTCGGCCTATTACCGCCTTACAGAGAACTGCAGGTTTTACATGGACTACACAGGCACCGGGAACACGCTTAATGCTAGACTTCCGAGTGTGCTGCGGCTTATCATGGATAGCCTTAGATACTGGGTGCTGGAGATGCACGTCGACGGTTTTCGGTTTGACCTCGCCGCTACTCTGGCCCGGGAGCTTCATGCAGTTAACCGTTTAAGTTCTTTCTTTGATATTATTCACCAGGACCCCATTATCTCTCAGGTCAAGCTTATTGCCGAGCCCTGGGATATTGGCGAAGGAGGTTATCAGGTAGGCAAGTTTCCACCTGGGTGGGCCGAGTGGAACGGGATGTACCGGGATACCATGCGCGACTATTGGAAAGGAAGTGATAATATGCTCACGGATTTTGCCGAGCGGTTTACCGGCAGTTCTGACCTCTACCGCGATGATTACCGAACACCTACGGCAAGTATCAACTTTATCACGGCTCATGACGGCTTTACGCTAAATGACCTGGTTTCCTACAACCAAAAGCATAACATTGCCAACGGTGAAGATGAAAAGGACGGTGAGAACCATAACCGCTCCTACAACTATGGAGTAGAAGGACCTACAGATGATCCAGCGATCACTGCTGTAAGAAAGCGGCAACAGCGAAATCTGCTTGCTACGCTCTTTCTGTCCCAAGGTGTACCTATGCTGCTCGGCGGAGACGAGATTAGCCGCTCGCAGCAAGGCAACAACAACGCCTATTGCCAGGACAACGAAGTTTCATGGTTCAACTGGGACAAGGCAGATCACGAGCTGCTTGAATTTACAAGCAAACTCATCTTTTTTCGCAAGGCACATCCTGGTTTTAGCCGGTTGAAGTGGTTTCAGGGGCAGCCTGTTAAGGGGGTGGGTTTAGAAGATATAGCCTGGTTCGTCCCCCAAGGTGGTGAGATGAATCCTGACAACTGGACTCAAAGCTACGCCCGTTCACTGGGTGTTTACCTGAACGGAAAGGGTATTAAGATGAAGAATCCAGTTGGTGAGCCTGTCGTTGATGACAATTTTTTCCTCATATTCAACGCTTACGAAGACGACCTCACTTTTCTTGCGCCACCGCTAAGGTACGGTAGTACATGGACAACTGTTCTTGATACGTATACAGGCATAATAAGCGAGGATGGAGCTGTTTTTGGGGCACAGGAAAGTATCCTGGCCAAAGGCCGGTCGGTACTTATCCTAAAAAATGCTTCTTAACTCCCGGTCGCGAGAATAAAATCGTAATCATGGAAGAATCGTCTGCAGCTCCTTTCCTTGATCGCCGCAATATCGGATTGGAGTTCATAAATGGAGTGGCCACGCTCCGAGTATGGGCACCGCTAGCAACCTTAGTTAATTACTCTGACGTAACTTCTGGAAAGATGATCCCTTTAGAAAAGCAGAGTCGCCATTACTGGTTTCTTGAATCGACCGAAATCCAGCCGGGAGCGGTGTACCGGCTTATCATCGATGAACAACCTTTGCCAGACCCCGCCTCAGTCTATCAACCTGATGGTGTCCATGGGCCGTCCATGGCTCTTGATCTGAAGGACTTTCAGTGGCATGACCAGACTTGGACGAACCTGCCCTTGAGTGACTATATCATCTATGAAATGCACACTGGCCTGTTAACACAAGAAGGCACTTTCGACTCGGCCATTTCAAGGTTGGATCACGTGGTCAAGCTCGGTGTCACAGCCATCGAGATCATGCCCGTCGCCCAATTTGCAGGATCCAGGAACTGGGGCTACGACGGCGTCTTTCCATTCTCGGTCCAAAATTCGTATGGCGGGCCGCAGGCTCTTATGCGATTTGTCAATGCGTGCCACGCTCGCGGCCTTGCCGTCATTCTAGACGCGGTCTACAACCATTTAGGTCCCGAAGGGAATTATATGAGCCAGTCTGGTCCTTGGTTCACTAATAAGTACAATACCCCCTGGGGTTCAGCGCTCAATTTCGATGATGCCTATTCTGATGGCGTACGGGAGTATTTCGTCGCTAATGCGCTCATGTGGTTTCGCGACTTTCATATTGACGCCCTGCGTCTGGACGCTGTCCATGCCATCAAAGATCTGAGCACGATCCACATTTTGGCTGAGCTTAGATCGAGGACGCTTGAACTCCGGCAAGCGACTGGGAAGATCCACCACCTTATCATTGAATGCGATCTAAATGATCCAAAATATCTCGAGACGTTCAGCGGCGGTGGGTACGACATGGACGCGCAGTGGAGCGACGAATTCCATCACGCCCTCCGGGTAAGCGCCGGATTAGAGCCATTGGGGTATTATGAGGATTTTGCACCGGTGAGCGATCTTGCCCGCGCGCTAATTAACGCTTATGTCTATACCGGTCAATATTCTACCCATCGCAAGCGCAAGTTCGGGAAGGCGCCGCAAGGAATGAGTGGTTCCCGCTTTATTGTGTTTTCCCAAAATCACGACCAGGTAGGGAACCGTATGCTTGGTGAACGCTCGGTGGTGCTCCACGGTTTCGAGCTAGCAAAGGTCCTTGCTGCGGCTGTTCTTCTGAGCCCTTTTATTCCTCTACTCTTTATGGGTGAAGAATACGGCGAGACCCGGCCTTTCCAGTATTTTGTAGGTCACGGTGACCCTGAGCTTAACCGGCTTGTGCGAGAAGGCCGGGCGGCCGATTTTGAAGCCTTTCATCACGAAGCAGAGACACCGGACCCAGTAAACGAGGAGACTTATGAACGGTCAAGGCCCAGTTTTGAGGTTAAAGGTGGCAGGGCCGAAGGAATCTTCACCTTCTACCAGCGTTTGATAAACTTACGCAAAACCGAAGCAGCGCTGCGCTGCGGCGCCATCAATACTGAGATCATACAGGCCCAGCCGGGCTCTGACTTCATTTGGTTTACACGTTCTGCAGAGCAGGAAGTTCTTCATTGCATCCTGAATTTTTCGCAAGAGCAGCCGGTCGTGGTAAATTATAACTTGGGGGATCAAGCGACCGGGGTCCTTATTGATTCTGCATCGGCCCAATGGGGCGGCCCGGGAAGTATGGAAGTATTGGAAGGTAAGGTGCATGTCGCCCCTTCTTCGGCCTTGATTTTTAAAGAAACCCACCCCTAAGACCTATTGTCATGTTGATCAGAGGCTCTACTTACCGATTTCAGTTCCACAAAGATTTTAAGCTAAGTCAGGCCACCCGGCTTGTGCCATACTTGAAGGAGCTGGGTGTTGGTATGGTGTATGCTTCTCCCGTTTTTACGGCGGTACCCGGCTCGCAGCATGGTTATGATACGCTGGACCCGAATTCCATCAACCCTGAGCTTGGAACCCTGGAAGATTACCAGGAGCTTTCGGCCGCGCTTAAAAAAGCCGGTATAGGCCTCATGCAAGATGTCGTTCCCAACCACATGGCTTATGACCCGCGTAATCCCTGGATCGCCGACCTCCTTACTTACGGCAGGCAGTCGCCTTATTTTCCTTATTTCGATGTCTTGTTCGGCGACCCTGATCCAAGCTCCAGGCTTATGCTTCCTTTCCTGGGAAGCAGCCTCAACGAAACGCTGGAAAAAAATGAGGTGTCTATAGTTCACGAGGGCGTGACCGGCGGGGTAAAGTATTATGAAACCGTTTGGCCTGTGAACCCCGATACTTTAGAAAAAGGAACTGGGATTAAAGAGCTTGGCGAGGCGCAGTTCTACCGGCTATGCAGCTGGAGAGAGACCAGCCGGGCGATTAATTACAGACGTTTTTTTACGGTCAATGCGCTTATATGCCTGAACATGCACGATTTGCGTGTTTTCAACGACTTCCATCGCCTGATTAAAAATTTGATCGATCAAAACATCGTCGACGCGCTTCGAATCGATCATGTTGACGGACTTAATGATCCCGGGAAGTACCTTGACGACCTGCGCAGTCTGATAGGCAATGACAAGGCCGTCTATGTTGAAAAGATACTTGCGCGAGACGAGTCGCTTCCAGGTCATTGGCCTGTTCAAGGAACCACAGGCTATGATTTCCTGGCAAAGGTTAATAACCTGTTTACCTACGCTCCCGCCCGGGAAGACTTTCTTAAACTCGCTGTTGAAAACGGAGAAAGCGAGACCCAGCCGCAGGAACTTATAAGGAACAGCAAAGCCGCATATCTCATGCAGAATATGGCTGGTGAGCTCGACAATTTGTGCCGTCTGCTAAAAGGCACCTGGGAAGGCCGTGGTTTGCAGCCCGAGGGCGTGGCCGATACAGACATAAGCAATGCTTTAAAGGAAATTCTTACAAGGCTACCTGTTTACCGCTTGTATGGCAATAAACTTCCTATTCCTTACGAGGAAAAACTTGAGCTGGAGAAGATCTTCGAAGCCGCACAGACAAGCTCGCCGCGGCTCGAACCCGTTTTCGATCAGTTAAGGGCTCTGTGGTTCAATAGTCAGGAGAATGCAGGCCTCGCGTTTTACCAACGCCTTATGCAGTTTACAGGACCTTTGATGGCCAAAGGGGTCGAAGATACTTTAATGTACGCCTACACTAATTTCGCCGGGCACAATGAAGTAGGAGACTCACCCTTCGAATTTGGGATGAGCGCAGGAGATTTTCATAGCTGGGTAGCTCGTCGGTTCTCTTCCCATCCATACGACATGAACACAACCTCCACCCACGATACGAAACGTGGAGAGGACGTACGGGCAAGGCTTAATGTGCTCAGTGAAATACCCCTGATTTGGGGTTCGAAAATAGATCAGTGGAAACGGATGAATCAGGGCCGCAAGACGTCTCGGTTCCCCGCTGGAAATTTTGAGTATTTCCTATATCAGAATCTGGTAGGAACTTATCCTTTCGAGGCGGCTTACGAGGCAGATTACCGGAGCCGACTGTTCGGCTATCTCCAAAAGGCTCTACGCGAAGCGAATCGTTATTCTTCCTGGGCAGAGCCAAATGCCGGCGCGGAAGATGCGGTAGAAAAGTTCGTCACAGTACTTCTTAGTGACAGACCGTTTCTCAAAGATCTTAAAGACTTTTTGGGGAAGATCACTGACAGCGGTATCTTCAATTCCCTTTCGCAGTTAACGCTAAAATGCATGCTGCCGGGTGTGCCCGATATTTACCAGGGAACCGAGCATTGGGATCTGAGCTTCGTCGATCCAGATAATCGCCTGCCTGTAGACTTTGACCTCAGGTTAAGTGAAATCTCGACTTTTGCGGCGGCGGGCGAAGACAATTTTAAGGATTTATTGGGCGGGTTGTGGGAAAACAGGCTTAATGGGGTCATCAAAATGTTCCTTATGCGCTCGCTTCTTAAACTCCGTGATGCCCGGTCCCAGTTCTTCAACAAGGCGGCCTACATCCCGCTTGAAGCTACTGGCAAACTTAAAGATCATGTTTTTGGGTTCTTACGCCGGCTGGGCGACGACTGGTTGCTTGTCGCCGTCCCGCTCTTTACCTCCCAGCTTAAATTAAGGTCTGGGGACCTGCCTGGCAAGGCTGCCTGGGGTGATACGCATTTTGAATTGCCTGCGGGGTCCCCGCTTTCTTTCAACAACGTTTTAACTCAGGGTAAAACCGGCGATACGGGCAAGGTTATGGTAGGCGACCTCTTTGCCCGCTTCCCCGTCGCCGTCCTAAATGCCTGGGAAGAACAACATAAACGCTCTGCCGGAATTTTGATGCATATTTCGGCCCTGCCTTCGGGCTTTGGGATAGGAGATCTGGGGCCCGAAGCCTACCGTTTCGCAGACTTTTTAAAAGCCGCAAAGCAAACGGTCTGGCAGTTACTGCCCATTGGGCCAACAGGGGCCAGTCAGTCATATTCTCCCTACAGCTCTTTTTCGAGCTATGCCGGTAATACACTTTTAATAAGTCCCGAAATACTCGCTACAAGCGGTCTCATTTCACCTAAGGAACTGGAGGAGTGGAGGCTACCGGATGAAAAGGCTGTTAATTTTAAAAAGGCTAAGAAGGTTCGGGATTATTTACTTGATCTTGCTTTTGACAACTTTTTTGGCGAAGCCGGCCAGGCCCGCCAGACTGAGTTCGAACTGTTTTGTACGGACAGTGACTGGCTCGAAGATTTTGCGCTCTACGTCGTAATTAAAGCAAAGCATAATGGCATGCCCTGGTACCAGTGGCCAGAGCGGTTTCGCCTGCGTACTCACGAAGGTCTCGAAGAAGCTGCTTCGACATGGGCCGACCAGCTAAAAAAGGTAAAGTGGAGACAATTTATTTTTTTTAAGCAATGGGATGCTTTGAGAAGTTACTGCAGCTCCCTTGGAATCTCTTTTTTTGGCGACCTCCCCTTTTACAGCGCCTATGATTCTTGTGATGTTTGGGCAAGTCAAGAATCCTTTTTGCTCGGCAGCAATGGTCATTTACTTGCCCAGGCAGGGGTTCCACCCGACTACTTCAATGCCGAAGGGCAGCTCTGGGGAATGCCGGTCTATAACTGGGAGCACCTCAAAGCAAGTGGGTTTATGTTGTGGATCAGGCGCATCTCAGGAAGTCTCAAGCTCTTTGATAAGATTCGCCTCGACCATTTTCGCGCGTTCTACGACTATTGGGAAGTTCCAAGTGGTGAGACAACCGCTCGTATTGGGAGCTGGAAAACGGCTCCGGGCGCTGCACTGTTTGACAAGCTCAAAGGGCTCTATTCTGATCTTCCCTTTATTGCCGAAGACTTGGGTGACGTTAATGAGAACGTATTCTCCCTCAGGGACAAATTTGGGCTTCCAGGGATGAAAGTGATCCAGTTCGCTTTCGGTGGTGATACGGCAAAGTCGCCTCATGCTCCCCACAACTACAGCAGCAATTTCGTTGTCTATACAGGGACCCATGACAACAACACCTCCCGGGGGTGGTATCGAAAAGATATATTGAAAAAAGACCGCACCATGTTAGCGTCCTATACAGGCATGATGATCTCTGAGGAAAATGTGGCTTCGGCCCTTATTCGCCTTGCCTACTCCTCGGTAGCAAGTACGGCGATCATCCCTTTACAGGATATACTCAACCTCGACGAGAAAGCCCGCATGAATACCCCCGCCTCAGTAGGCGGGAACTGGTCCTGGAAGCTCGTCCCCGGTAGGCTTAATCAAATCCTGGCAAGAGATCTGGCCAGAGCCGTAACTCGTTACAACAGGGACTAAATTGAAGTAGATTCGGTCAGACCGCCCTTTTTCCGGTTAGCAGCCTCCAAACGATCGCAATGATAGCAAGAACAAGTAAAATATGGATTAAACTTCCACCGGCATGATACCCGAAGAAACCAATAACCCAGGCGATAACTAAGATGACGGCGATGACATAAAGTAGAGAATTCATAGTATTTGATTAATTTAATTGGAATAAGATACTACTTAGTACACTATAATACCTCGTCGAGTATAAAATACTCCAGTGAGTCTTTTTCAAGGGATCGAGTCGTATCACGCGAACCATAAAAGTAGTAGGCATTTGTCTTGTCAGAGTACCCCGAAAACCCAGGCTTGCTCAAGCTTGCGATCTCCAGCAGTATGTATGAAAACAGATCAAGCTCTGCTCCATAAAGCAGTGACCATATGAAACTTCGCTGCGCGCCATTCACCAGGTAAAGGCTTACCTTTTGGACCATGCCGCCCATATAGGAGCGGTCGATCTCAACTTCAATCTTTTCTTTGAAGCGGTTGGAAAAATAACGTACTATTCGTCCTGGTTGTTCACTGGTCAAGGCGCGGTTGATTTAAGATATGACGAAGTAAAAACCCACTGAATTGACCAAAACTACTTAAAATAACAAGTCAATGGACAACGTTGCATTTTCTTTTATCGTCCTTGGAGGGGCTTATATGGCGGGTTTTCTTGGGTCACTCACCGGACTGGGTGGTGGCGTAGTCCTGACCCCCTTGTTGACGTTATTTTTCCATGTAGATATAAAATACGCCATAGGAAGTTCACTTGTCGCTTCTATCGCGACCTCGTCAGGGTCTGCGGTGGCTTATGTAAAGGAAGGTATCACGAACATAAAGCTGGGGATGTTCTTGGAGATCGCGACGACTTTGGGTGCCGTGCTCGGCGCTTTTTTAGCCGTATACATCTCACCTCACTTTATAGCGGTAATTTTTGGACTTGTACTTATATTCTCCGCGTTGATGTCTTTGAAACAGCATCCTGTCAATGAGAATGCATTTGTTCCTTCGACCAGTGACCTTGCCCGCAAGCTGGATCTTAATAGCACTTACCCCCAAAACGGCAAACAGATAACCTACAATGTACAGCATGTAATGGGAGGTTTTAGCCTCATGGGGGTCGCCGGTATACTTTCGGGATTGCTTGGAATTGGTTCGGGGGCTTTGAAGGTTCTTGCCCTGGATACTGTCATGAATGTACCCTTCAAAGTCTCAACGACGACGAGTAATTTCATGATCGGTGTAACAGCCGCGGCAAGCGCGGTTTTATACTTTCAGCGGGGTTACATTGACCCAGGGCTGTGTATGCCGGTCGTTTTGGGCGTTATGGGTGGCGCTCTTACGGGTTCCCGAATATTGATTACCACGGGCGGCAACTGGATAAAAATCCTATTTACCTTCTTGATTAGTTTAATTGCCCTTGAAATGATCTATAATGGCCTTACCCATAAGATATGAACGACTATAAAACCCCGCGATTTGGAAGTAAAGACATTCACACGGTTATTGGGGAATTGCTTCGCTTGGGGATCATTGTGTCAAGCGTGCTTGTCTTCGCTGGAGGCATTACTTTCCTCATACGCCATGGCGGCAACTTAGCAAATTACAAAGTGTTTCATTCAGAACCTGTCCAATACCGCAGTTTAAGCAAAATACTGTTGGGTGTGATGCACTGGAAAGGTCGGGAGGTCATTCAGCTGGGTCTTATTGTTCTAATCGCGACGCCTACGCTGCGCATCTTGCTTTCACTAATTTCGTTCATCATTGAAAAAGACCGTTTGTATGTCGCTATTACCCTTGTCGTGCTGGCAGTCATTATTTTTAGCATGTTGAGCGGGATTGCGTCTTGATGCGCTATATTTGCGCCCTCGGGGTGTAGCGTAGCCCGGTATCGCGCCTGGTTTGGGACCAGGAGGTCGTAGGTTCGAATCCTGCCACCCCGACCCCACCGTATTGTTTTAAAAGAACGGTGGGTTAAAATTTCATTTCGTAAAACTGACAGCGAAACTTCTGGCCAAATTCCTCCATGTCTTTCTGATGGCCGGGGGTAAATCCAGATCGCTCGTAGAAAGCCATTAATTTGGGGCGTGCAGAATCTGTCTCAAGCTGGATTTCATGGATGCCTTTTTTTAGGCATTGGGCCTTGCAGTAGTCAAGAATAGATTTAAACAGGTTCTGGCCGGCATAGGTCCGCCTGATTGCCAGTTTGTGTATGATACCGGCACTCCCCGGCCGGGACTTCTCTTACCGGTAAATCTTTTCTAAAAAATGGTACCTGCTCTCCTTCAGGTCAGTCTCCATTTTGGGGGCGACATCAATGTTTAGATAGCGGGCAGGACTAGATCTGGGGTCCAGCGGTTTCCACTCAGGCAGCCCTGGGCCATTTGGGTTCCCGGTCTTAATGAAATTGGCAAAATAAGTCTCTATGAGGTCAGATACCTTGATGTCATTTTGATTCCAGTCATATACCGGGTTGGTTTGCAAATTGCCCAGAGCATACTCGATTTCAGACGAGTGTCCTGCTCCCCGGGGCCCTCCTTGAGGATGACTTCGCTCAGCGGCCATTAGCCGTATGCGTGAAAACAAATACCTGTAAACATGCTGCTGAGACGTTTTTGCTTGAAGATCAGCCCATTTCCAGGTGCTGTATACAATAAACCGGTCGCTGGCAAGATCGGTCGCCGAAGTCCTGATCTGATCCGGCGTAGTGCCCGCATATTGCCTCAATGCTTCAGCAGCGTTTGAAGAAAAGATCTTTTGCATAGAGTCAATATAGCCTTGTACCGTTACGGGTTCGTTGATTATCGACTTATAATTACTCTCGGCCGAATTCCAGCCAACCAGCAAGGGTACTTTCGCCTGCCTGCCGTCCGCAAAAATTTTCGCAGGTACGTCCGGAAAAAAATAGTTGTCGACGAGTGGCTTAAGACGCTCATGCTCCTGAGAGGCGAGCTCAAGAAGTTTCACAGCATCAAGCGCGCGTAAATCTATTATTGACTTAACATGAATGTGTTGGAGGAAGGCTATGCCTTGCTGTTCGCCATCATGCAGTGAAGTTGTAGGGAAAGTAGGCTTGATCATGCCTCCACTTTCCCCGATCGCGCCGGCGATCAGATTTTTAGACAGGGGTGAAGCCATTTGAGCGAATACTGAAATTGATCCTGCAGACTCGCCGGCGATCGTGACTTTTTGGGCATCGCCGCCAAAAGCCGCTATATTTTGCTGCACCCAGCGTAAGGCCGCGCTCTGATCCAGGAGTCCATAATTACCGGAGGCATGGTGCGGCGACTCAGCGCTTAGACCGGGGTGTGCAAAGAACCCGAAAATGCCCAGCCGGTAATTTACTGTCACGGTCACAAGTCCTCTGGCAGCCAGGCTGGCGCCGTCATACCGGTACTCCGAACCGTCGCCTCCGATGAAGCCTCCGCCATAGAAGTAGACCAGTACAGGCAGCTTCTTTGTTTTCGCCCCAGCAGGAGTCCATACATTCAGATAGAGGCAGTCTTCGCTTGTGCCGTTCGATCTAAATCGCATATCGCTAAATACCGGTTGTTGCATTGCCTTTGGTGCAAAACGATCGGCCATGCGCAGCCCTTTCCAATTTTTCACAGGTTGTGGTTCTTTGAAACGAAAATCTCCGAGCGGCGCTGCAGCGTACGGTATTCCTTTGAAGGACCAAAGTCCGGGTCGTTCGGTTACGCCCTGAAGAGATCCATTTTGCGTCATTACTTGCGGGCCATCAAGCGGTCGAGGTGGAAGTCGCAGTCCCGATGATCCAAGACTTTGGACCGGTGGCAAAAGCGCCAAGACATTCGCAAGAATAAAAAGGACGGTAAAGGTTAGCTGGCGAGGATCTTTCATACGCACTGCGAAGTTTTGAAGTTTAACTGGGTGTTGTTTGACTGAACGTAAAAAACATGATAACTTAACCAATTCCCCAATACCTTGTATACAAGTTCTGTAACCAGCCAAATCACCCAGAATTATGAAAGTCCTGATTTTAATGCTAGTTAGCTGCCTCGTATTAATTATTTCTTTAAAGGCTCAAAACTACACTCCGTCCTGGGAATCAATAGACAGGCGCCCTATTCCCAGCTGGTATAGGGAGGCCAAGTTTGGAATATTTATTCACTGGGGGGTTTATTCGGTCCCCGCTTTTGCGGTAAAGGGACAATATGCCGAGTGGTATCAGCACGCGCTTATTGAAAAGGAAAATGGGGGGAAGACTCTCGAATACCATAATCGTACCTTCGGTCCTAATTTCTCTTACTATCAGTTTGCTCCTTATTTTAAAGCAGAGCTTTTCGATCCCGATGCCTGGGCACGGCTCATTGAAGAATCGGGAGCCAAATACGTTGTCTTAACCTCCAAACATCACGACGGCTTTGCGTTATGGCCTTCAAAAGAAGCCAGCAAAGCGAGAGGATTCGCCTGGAATGCGTTTGAAACAGGGCCTAAAAGGGACCTCCTTGGCGATCTTTTTACGGCTATTCGTAAGACGACCGTCCATCCCGGTATATACTATTCGCTCTATGAGTGGTATAATCCTTTGTGGCTTTCCAACAAGGACCGGTATGTAAAGGAACACATGTGGCCACAAATGAAAGATGTTATAAATACCTATAAGCCAGAGGTGTTTTGGACAGACGGTGAATGGGAGGCTTCAGACACCACCTTTCGTTCCCGCGAATTCCTTACCTGGATGTTCAATGAAAGCCCGGTGAAGGACTTTGTCGTCGTCAATGACCGTTGGGGAAAGGGAGAAGTACGATTTCATCATGGTGGTTTTTATACCCCGGAGTACCAGCCCGAACTTGATTTTAAGGACCATTATTTCGAAGAGAGCCGCGGTATGGGCTTTTCCTACGGCTACAACCGGGTCGAAGATGCCCAGGATTACAACTCGGCAAATGTCCTGGTGCTCCATTTGTTGGATAAGGTAAGCCGGGGTGGGAATTTTTTGCTCGATATAGGTCCCGATTCACACGGCAAGATTCCGCCAATCATGCAGGAACGGTTAATTGATATTGGGAAATGGATGAAAGTCAACGGCGAAGCAGTATATGGGACAATGCGGTGGAAAGAACCCTTTCAATGGAGTGCTGGCAACCGGGAGTACAAGCCTGACAAAATCGACTTTCGTACTGGAGGCGATGTGATGCTCAAGCTTACTGATGACCCTGATCCAGGTTTCGCTGTCAGGGAAATATTCTTTACTTATAAAGCAGGCTTGCCTGGTACTTTGTTTGCCATATCGCCCCGCTGGCCGGCTTCGGGAAAGCTGCTTGTTAGAAACATGGACCTGAGTGGTAAAAAGGTTACTTTTTTGGAGACTGGTCAAAGGCTGAAGTGTGAAAAACGAGGCTCCGATTCACTCCTTTCCTTTCCTGCTTATAAAGCCGGTGAGATTAAAACCGCATTCTGTTATGTCATTAAAATCAAAGGCGTTTAAAAAACACCCGACAGTCTAATATGCTTCTTTTAGGTATAGACCTCGGTACTTCTTCGGTCAAGGTTTCGGTCCTTGATTCCAACGACCAGTCGGTGCTTGCCTCGTCACAATCGCCTGACCGGGAAGCCCCTATCAAGTCAAGCCGGCCAGGATGGGCCGAGCAGGATCCCGCCTCCTGGTGGTCTTACTTTGTTGAAGCTTTCGAAAAGTGCGTCGCTCTGGGCACCTTTAAACCTGGTGACATTGGCGCAATTGGGATAGGATACCAGATGCATGGGCTTGTCGTCACCGGCAAAGGGCAAAACGTGCTCCGCAATGCGATCATCTGGTCAGATAGCCGGGCGGTTAGCTTAGGGGAGATGGCCGCCCAGGCACTTGGCGAAGAATACTGCCGTGATCACCTTCTAAACTCACCCGGTAATTTCACCGCCTCAAAGCTTGCCTGGGTGAAAGCTAACGAACCGCTCGTTTACGACCAGATAGATAAGATGATGCTTCCGGGGGACTACCTGGCCATGAAGCTGACAGGCGAAATAAGCACAACCGTCACCGGGTTGAGTGAAGGGATCTTTTACGATTTCAAGGAAGCCTCGCTTTCACGACCGCTCTTGGACTACTTCAAGTTCCCAGAGACGATCATTCCGCAGGTCAAAGATTCATTTGACGTTCATGGTCATATTAGCCCTGAAGTTGCGGCACACCTGGGGTTAAAGCCGGGAATTCCAGTGGCCTACAAGGCAGGAGACCAGCCAAATAATGCCTTGTCCCTGGGTGTTCTTGACTCCGGAGTCGTGGCGGCGACCGCCGGTACATCGGGCGTTATCTATGCGGTCACCGAGTCTTTATTAAGTGACAAAGCCTCGCGTATAAATACCTTCGCCCACGTTAATTATCGTAAAGAACAGCCCCGGCTTGGCGTCCTGCTTTGCATCAATGGTACTGGAAGCATGAACCGCTGGATACGAAATATAACAGGCGGCGATCTTAGCTATGCCGAAATTAACGACCAGGCGGCCCATGTTCCGTTCGGAAGTATGGGCGTCAAAGTGATGCCTTTTGGTAATGGCGCCGAAAGAATGCTGTTTAACAAACATCCGGGCGCGTCGATTACCGGTTTGGATCTTAACCAGCACTCGGCAGCAAACCTTTACAGAGCGACCCAGGAAGGCATTGCCGCCGCATTCAGATATGGGCTTGACATTATGCGGGAAAACGGATTGAACGTTTCAATGGTACGGGCCGGGAGATCGAATATGTTTTTGAGCGACCTCTTTTGCCAGTCATTCGTTGACCTTACTCAGACTCCTGTAGAGCTGTTCGCGACAGACGGCAGCATGGGTGCCGCATTAGGCGCGGGAATCGGCGCTGGTGTCTATAGTTCGGCGGCCCAAGCGACAGCTGGTCTTAAACGGCTGGGAAGCTTTGAACCAGGGCGGGACACTGCCCAGCATTACCAGGAATGGAAGCACATGCTTTCTGGGTTTCTTTCTTAATTTTCAGCCAAAAAAGTGGTATGAACAAAGTCGTCACCGGTGACAAAGAATATTTTAAGGGGATTGACCAGGTCAGGTATGAAGGTCCCGATACAGACAATCCCCTCGCATTTCGCTGGTATGACTCTGAGCGCTTGATCGCGGGAAAAACAATGGCGAACCATTTACGCTTTGCGTGTGCTTACTGGCACTCGTTTACGGGGACAGGGGCAGACCCATTCGGTGAGCCGACCCACAATTACGATTGGAACAGGAACCCGGATGTGGTTGGGCGGGCAAAAGAGAAAATGGATGCCGCCTTTGAATTCATCACCAAGATGAATCTCCAATACTATTGTTTTCACGATCTTGATTTCGTCGACTTTGGAGAAAACGTGGCCGAAAATGAAAACCGCCTTCACCAGCTTGTCGCTTACGCCAGCAAAAAACAAAAAGACAGCGGTGTAAAGTTGTTGTGGGGAACGTCGAATTTGTTTTCAAAGCGAAAATATATGAACGGGGCAGCCACCAATCCAGAGTTTGCGGTATTGGCTCATGCTGCCGCCCAGGTTAAATCAGCGATTGACGCGACGATAGAACTTGGCGGTGAAAACTATGTGTTCTGGGGCGGTAGAGAAGGCTACATGAGTCTGCTTAACACAGATATGAAGCGGGAAAAAGAGCATCTGGCAAAGTTTCTCAGTCTTAGCAGAGATTATGCGAGGCAACAGGGCTTCAGAGGTACGTTTTTAATTGAGCCAAAGCCGTCAGAACCTACCAAGCATCAGTATGACTTTGATGCCTCGACTGTCCTGGGGTTCCTTAAGGAGCACAATCTGGCGCAGGATTTTAAGCTAAATCTTGAAGTTAATCATGCCACACTTGCCGGCCACAGTTTTCAGCACGAACTTCAGGTAGCCGCAGATGCAGACGCGCTTGGTTCAATTGATGCCAATAGAGGAGACGAGCAAAACGGATGGGATACCGATCAGTTTCCCACTAACATTAATGAACTGACCGAGTCGATGCTCATCATCCTTGAATATGGAGGACTCAGTAGGGGAGGTATCAACTTTGACGCAAAGATTCGCCGAAACTCCACGGATCTTGAAGATCTGTTCTACGCTCACATTGGAGGGATGGATAATTTTGCCCGGGCGCTTATCATCGCCAGCACAATTTTGGAGCGATCAGAGTACAGGAAAGTTCGTAAGGCGCGTTATGCCTCGTTTGACAGCGGAGATGGACAGGCGTTCGAGGCCGGAAAATTAGACCTTTTGCAACTGCGGGATATCGCGGCGGCCAATGGCTCCGAGCTCAGAGTAGCAAGCGGAAAGCAGGAATATTTTGAAAACATGGTTAACCGGTATATCTAACCTGATGAATGGGATTGCTGCACTCCTTTCGATGGTTTGGCGTCCGGGATCCTGTTGATCTCCTGTCCATAAAACAGGCAGGAGCACGTGGTATCGTTACGGCACTGCACGACGTTCCAACTGGGGAGATATGGAAAACAGCTCATATCCAGTCTATGCAAGAGGTTGTATTGCAAAATGGTCTTACTTGGGTTGTTGTGGAAAGCCTTAATGTTCACGAAGACATCAAAGCCGGAAGACCAGGACGAGACCGGCTAATTGATAATTATATCCAAAGCATGGCCAACCTGGCTTCGCTGGGACTTCACACGGTGTGCTATAATTTTATGCCGCTTTTGGACTGGACGCGAACCGAGCTTGATCATATAATGCCCGATGGTTCACTCGCCTTGCGATTTGATGAAGTCCAGCTCGCTTTATTCGATCTGTTTCTTTTACAACGCGAGAATGCCGCTGCCAGTTACGATTCAAATGTGGTTGAAGCAGCCCTTGCTCTGAGAAACCGTTACGACGACCAGCAGTTGCACGCGCTGGGGAGAACGATCATGGCCGGTGTACCGGGAAGCGGTGAAACCTATGAACTTTCAACTTTTAAGGAACTGCTTAGTTCGTATACAGGTGTTACCCAAAAAGCCATGCAGGAAAATCTATCGTATTTTTTGAAAGCGGTGGTACCCGCCGCGCACGAGCTCGGTGTTGACTTATGTATTCATCCAGATGATCCTCCTTTCGAGATCCTGGGAATACCGCGCATTATGTCCACCGAAAAAGATATCGCCTACTTGATCAATTGCGATGTTAGGCTCGCGAATGGTTTGACTTTTTGCAGTGGGTCTCTCGGTGCAAATCCCGAAAATGATCTACCGGCGCTAATTGAGAAATTGGGTCCAAGGATTCACTTTCTCCACTTAAGAAGTGTAAATCGTGAGCGCACTGGAAAGTCTTTTTTTGAAGATGATCATCTAGCGGGCACCTCAGACATGTATTTGATCATGAAAGCCGTTCTTGCGGAATTAACCCGGCGAAAGCTTAATGGCGAACAAGCAGAATTACCCATGAGGTCAGATCATGGCCATAAGCTTGCCTTCGAACCGTATCCCATATTTCCTGGGTATTCATTTTTAGGCCGTCTGAAAGGCCTCTCTGAACTGAGAGGCCTCGAATTAGGGATTGCCAAGAGTTTATTTCCTGATTAAAAAAACTTGTTTCCTGACTAATCCAAGCAGATCAACTGAGCCAATCAAACTTAGCCGAATGGATACTGATTTTCAGTCTTCGGTCTGTGCTCGGGAGAAGGATCATTCCCTTCGAGCCAGGTTTGAAAACCCCAGGCATGCGACCTTGAATTCTCAGACTTAAAGGAAACAATCTTTGACTCCTTTTTTAGCCTTGATAATGTTTGATTCACCAGGAGCTTCACCGCTTCTGGTTTCTTTCCGCTTCTTTCTGCAAGCGTTTCAATTATATCGGCAGGATATAAGAAGTGATTGCTTTCGGTCAGATATTCAATTACCTGTTTTGAAATTGGTTTCTTTCCTGAAGGGTGTAATTTTTGATTAGACTTTTTTGGACCCCTACCCGAACTCGCACTTCCATTTGCACTTTGTCCTTGGGAGTTCAAACTAGCGGCGCTTGCTTTTTCCTTCCTGCCCCCTAACTGTTTTTCAGAGGTCTTTTCATTTGCCTTAGCCCCTGTGTTTTGTTGAATTACTTCAATCGCAGTTTCAATCTTCTGAATTTCTTCTTTGTAAAAACTGATCTTTTCTTGTAGACTGGTGATGATATTAGTTTCCATTTCGTATTGTTTAAAAATAAAAATCAATACTATGTAAAAATTTATCAAATACAGAATTTTTATGCAGTAGCTTTTAACATCACCTTTTCAAGATCATTTATATTGAAAGGTTTGGCAAGCCAGGCATCTGCACCGGCCCGTGCGGCAAGATTGCTAATATCATTGTTCGCTGAAAAATATATAACGGGAATGTTATTGAGTTTTTCGTTCGACTTAAGTAATCGGGTTGCCTCTATACCTCCTGTCTTCGGGATCCAGTTGTCCATAAAAATTACATCGGGTCCTACGGCAGAAACCCTTTCAATCAAATTATCACAATGTTCTGAGGTAAAAACTTCATGCCCGTTTCCACTTAGAACTATTTCGCATAGCTCAAGAATATCGGGATCATCATCAAATATGAAAACTTTCATTCGTGTATCGCATGACGAAAGTACGCTTTGCTAAGCGCAAATTTTGCTCCGTTTGATCTCTCTGTACTTTTGCATACAATTGTCCTTCCGATTTATTACACCCATTCTCCAGCACTAAAAATTATGATCTATACTCCACACCCCGATAAATATTCTCAGATGCCTTTCAGGCGCTGCGGCAAGAGTGGTCTTAAACTGCCAGCGATCTCTTTGGGTCTTTGGCACAACTTCGGGGGTATCGATACTGAAGAAAACGCACGATCGATCTTAAGACTTGCGTTTGACCGAGGGATAACACATTTTGACCTTGCGAATAATTACGGGCCTCCAGCCGGCTCGGCCGAGGAGACCTTTGGCCGCGTATTGCGCTCAGATTTTCATTCTTGGCGCGATCATATGGTGATATCGACAAAGGCAGGTTACCACATGTGGGAAGGACCGTATGGCGAATGGGGAAGCAAGAAATACCTTGTCGCCAGTCTTGACCAAAGTCTTAAGCGGATGGGGCTTGACTATGTAGATGTTTTTTATCACCACCGGCCCGATCCCGAAACACCGCTTGAAGAGACTATGGCTACGCTTGACCTGGTAGTAAGACAGGGAAAGGCGCTTTATGCAGGCATCTCGAACTACAATGCCGAAGAAACCACTGAGGCTTCTAGAATACTTCGAAGGCTAGGCACCCCTTTTATTATCCATCAGCCAAAGTACAGTATGCTGGTGCGTACCCCGGAGAACGGTCTGCTGGACGTACTTGAAAAAGAAGGCATTGGATGTATTGCTTTTTCACCCCTTGCGCAAGGTCTGCTTACTAACAGATACTTGGACGAGATACCAGCCGATTCTAGGGCGGCAAAGTCCTGGGGTTTTTTACAACAGGAGGAAATCACCCCCGGATTGCTTTTAAAGATCAAAGCTTTAAGTGGCATTGCTCACAGAAGAGACCAAACGCTTGCCCAAATGGCGATTGCGTGGCTCTTAAAAAAGCCGGGGGTAACCTCGGTCCTGGTTGGTGCCAGTAAGCCTGGACAACTGGAAGATTCTCTAAAGTCTCTCGAAAATTTGCGGTTTGCAGGCGAAGAACTGGGGCAAATCGAAAAGATCCTCAATGACTAAACGCTTCTTTCAAGCATTTACCACTTCCGGCTAATTCTGTGCCCGCCTGGCCTAAGACACAGTAAATAATACCGAAAAGAGAAAACTATGTTGTAACAAAAACGTAACAGGGGGCATTCAATGCAGGTCTATGGCTAATCCTTACTTTTCATTACTTCAAACATGCTGGAAGTATGCGCATAAACAGCGGCGCACTTACATAGGGGTTTATATTCTCTTTTTCTTTGCTAATGTGGTTGTTGCCTTGAATCCGATCTTCTATGGTTGGTTTGTAGGGGCGGTACAAAAACAAGGCGCCCCACTGCTGCAGATCGTCTGGATCTACAGTCTTGGATTTTTGGGCATGCGTCTGGTCGAGTGGGCGTTTCACGGGCCTGCGCGTATCATCGAGCGCAAACTAGCTTATCAGATCTCTACAAATTATCTAGATGAGCTTTTTAGTCAGCTTGTACACTTACCTGCCGGCTGGCATAAGGATCACCACAGTGGGTCTACAATAAACCGCCTTAAGAAAGCTTATGCCGCTTTGAGAGACTTTTTCCAAAGCGGATTTGTCTATCTCCAAACCCTGCTCAAGTTTGTGTTCTCTTTTGCTTACATGATCTACATTTCTCCGCTATTCGGCTTAATTGGTCTCCTTACCGGCATATTTACCTTCTATGTGATCTCCCGCTTCGACAAGCCGTTCATTCGCACACTTAAGGAGGTAAATGAGGCCGAGCACCGGCTTTCTTCAAACCTGTTTGACAGTTTAAGTAATATCATGACGGTGATCACTTTGCGCCTGGAAAAGCGGGTTCACCTCGCGCTCATGGATAAGGTGAACGACGTTTTTCCTCATTTCGTTAAAAACATTAAGATCAATGAATGGAAGTGGTTTACAGCGCATATGCTCGTAACGGCAATCTATGGAGAAATGGTGGTAAGCTATGTCTACCAGCATTATCGTCCCGGACAGGTATTTCCGCTTGCGGGACTAGTGACCCTTCTTGGATTTGTCGCTCAGTTCACGAGCGTTTTTTATGACTTCGCTCAACAGTACACCCAAGTTGTTCAGTTCAATACAGATATTCAAACCGCGGCTGAAATAACCGCAAGTTTCGTCTCCCAGAGCCGGCCTACAGACGACGCATCGCTGCCTGAACAGTGGTCTGAGCTGCATATCCGAAATTTGAATTATACGCATCCGGTGAAGAACAAACAGCCACTCACGGTAAGTTCCCAAGGATATCTTTCGGCTTCCATTCGCACGAAGCAGGGGTATGGCCTGGCCGGTATGAATCTATACCTGGAGCGGGGCAAACGAATTGCGCTCATTGGTGAAAGTGGCTGCGGGAAGAGTACACTGCTTGCCTTGCTCAGGGGTTTGTATGAAGTAAAACCGGGCGCTGTCCTTGAACTCGAAAATGGTACTCCGGTAACCTTTAACCAGCTGGCCGGTTCGGTAACGCTTTTCCCACAGGAACCCGAAATTTTCGAGAATACAATAGGATACAATGTCACTCTTGGACTTCCCTTCGACGAAGAGGAGATTCACGAAGCCTGCAGGATAGCCTGTTTTATGGATGTTGTCGACGAGATGGAAGGCGGAATTGATTCACTGGTCCAGGAGAAAGGCGTAAATCTCTCCGGGGGTCAGAAACAGCGCCTCGCTCTTGCGAGAGGGATACTTGCAGCCCGTGGCAGTAGCCTGATACTAATGGATGAACCAACAAGCAGTATGGATCCTCTCACCGAACAAGAACTTTACCTGAATCTCCTGGGAACTTTTGAAGGCAAAACGGTTATCTCAAGTCTCCACCGCTTACATCTTTTAAAGTACTTTGATTACATTTATGTTCTTGATAAAGGGCATATTGCCGAAGAAGGAACGTTCCTCGAACTTTTCAATAGAGGACCGCTTTTTACTCGTCTGTGGAATCACCAGCAGCACGAAAACATACAAAAAGCCGCGTAATGGGATCGAAAAGTTTAGCAACAATGTTGTGTAAGACCCGTCTTCCTGTAAACTGGCATTAAGTTTCCTTATAGACCCGTCATGTATACATTAGGGATAAACGCTGTATTTCATGATTCTTCTTCAGCATTGCTGAAAGACGGGATATTGATCGCGGCTGCAGAAGATGAACGGTTTACTGAATTTAAACATGGCAAGCGGCCCGTACCGTTCTCGACCTATGAGCTGCCTTTCCATGCGATCTATTATTGCCTTAAAGAAGCCGGTATCACACTTGCCCAGGTTGACGACATCGCGTATTCTTTCGATCCCGGGGATCTTGATTTCGGAAATATTACAAGACATGACTATGTAAGTTTGCCCTTAAAACCGGGGCTGCCTGTGACAGACCCCCGTTTTTCATCGCCTTGGGACGCCCTGTTCCTTAGCTCCCTGCTTGCTGCACCCGAACAGCTCAGAGATGGTTATCCTCATCATCTTGAGGACCGTTTCAGGAATGCCGGCGACATTCGTTCCCGCTGGCACTATGTGAACCATCATCTTTCCCATGCTGCGAGCGCTTTTTTGGTGTCACCTTATACTCAGGCGGCGGTGCTTACACTTGACGGCCGGGGAGAGATCGCGACTACCTCCTATCATCTGGGAAGCGGAAACGACCTTAAATTGCTTGGAAAGGTGAATCTTCCCCATTCGCTTGGACTGTTGTATGAAAAGCTTACGACCTGGCTCGGATTCCTCCATTCCAGCGATGAATACAAGGTCATGGCTCTTGCGTCCTACGGCAAACCCGAATTTGCCAGCCAGTTCCGAAATATCGTGACGCTTGAAGCTGATGGCCAGTACCGCATTGACCAGGCTCCCCTTGAGGAGCACTTTGGACCTGCAAGGATCAGAGGAGCTGAATTTACAACGCGTCATTTCAACATTGCGCATTCGATGCAAGTGGTCCTCGAAGAAACCGTCGTCGAGCTCTCGCGGTGGCTGCATAAAGTGGCCAATGCCGAAAGTCTGTGCATGGCGGGAGGAGTCGCGCTTAACTGTGTCTCCAATGCGCGTATACGGGACCAATCTCCGTTTAAAAATGTTTGGGTGCAGCCTGCTGCAGGTGATGCCGGGACCTCGCTTGGCGCAGCGTTGTGGGCCTCTAAAAGCCAACGGCCGGCCGGGGGCAGTTCATTTAGCATGGATCACGTTTATTGGGGACCCGGATATTCGGACACCGAGATCGAAAAATTCTTAAAGTGGACTAAAACGGCGTACCGTAAAATGGCTCATCCGGCCAGGGAGACAGCAGAGCTCCTTGCCGCCGACCGTATAATTGGCTGGTTTCAGGGACGCATGGAATTTGGACCCCGCGCGCTCGGCAACCGGTCCATACTGGCTTCACCGCTTCATCCCGAAATGCAGGCAAAGCTCAACGACCTTAAGGATCGGGAAGATTTTCGACCTGTGGCACCTGCGGTCCTTGAAGACAAGGCTGCTGAATGGTTTAAAGGGTGTGATTACGCTCCGTTCATGCTTTTCATTTATGATATACTGGCCGAAAAGGGAGATCAGATCCCGGCGGTACGGCATGTAGATGGGACAGCTCGAGTCCAAACTGTAAATGAAGCACAGAACCCCCTTTATCATGCATTATTACATGAATTTGAAAAATTAACTGGTGTTCCGATACTCATCAATACCTCGTTCAATACCCGGGGTAAGCCTATCGTGTGTACACCTCACGATGCCCTGGCTTGCTTTTATACCTCAGCGTTTGACGCACTTGTAATTGGTTCGTTCCTGGTAGAGAAAGCAGGCAAAGAAGCGCTGTAAACGATGAAATTCTCAGTTGTCGTGGCGACATACCGCAGGCTTGCCTATGTGAGGCAACTTATCGCCTCGCTAGAAAAGCAGCGATTAGATCACGATGACTTTGAGCTCATCCTGGTAAGCGATGGGCCCGATGGTGCTCTCGAACAATACTTGACTGCACGGGAAAACACACTGATCAACCTGCGCTACTGTTTTCTACCGGTTAATCGCGGCCCTGCATTCGCCCGTAATACCGGGGCTTCCTTGGCAAACGGCTCCTTTCTTGCCTTCACTGACGACGACTGCCAGCCAGACCCCGTCTGGCTCGAGGCTTACGACGCGGCGACGGCGGCCTGTGCAGGCTGCATCTTTACAGGCCGGGTTAAGGTTCCATTAAGTGACCGGCCGAGGGATTACGAGCGAAATACAGCTGGCCTTGAAAGCGCAGAGTTCATTACCGCCAATTGCCTCGTGCCGGCTAAAGTCTTTAGAACGGCGGGTATGTTCGATACTCGCTTCCGTAAAGCGTGGAGAGAAGATAGCGATCTGCATTTTACCTTACTAGAGATGGGTCATAAGATCGTAAAAGTCGAAGAAGCTCTGGTTATTCATCCGGTAAGAAATGCCTCCTGGGGTATATCTCTTAAAGAACAATCAAAAGGCATTTACGAAGCTCTATTGTATAAAAAGCATAAAATGCTTTACAAGCGCCGAATTGCCGCTACCCCGCCGCTTGACTATTACCTGATGTTATTTGCTCTCGTGACGCTGATCTTTTCCGAACATACCCTGCAGGCAGTAGCTTTTACAGCATGGGCTATTCTCTATTTTCGATTTGTCGCGAGAAGACTAAACTCGAATAGCCTAGCGCCCAAACACGTGGCCGAAATGCTGATAACTTCCCTAATGATCCCGTTTCTGTCTATATTTTGGCGCATTCGGGGCGCATTTCGATTCAACATTTTTTTCCTGTGAAGATTGAAGCCTCTGACGTTAAAAAGATCGCCGTCCTGCGGGCCCTTCAGCTTGGTGACCTATTGTGCAGCCTGCCTGCTTTGAGGGCTTTAAGACAGGCTTACCCGAAGGCCGAGATCCATTTGGTGTCCCTTCCATGGGCGAGGTCCTTCGCAGCGAGATTCAACCGTTATGTTGATGTCTTTCATACTTTTCCAGGCTACCCGGGCTTACCTGAACAAGTTCCCGACTCGCATCAGGTCCTAAAGTTTTTACAGGAGATGCAAGCAGGCAGCTTTGACCTTATCATCCAAATGCAGGGAAGCGGGAGCTATGTGAATAGCATGGTTGTGCTAATGGATGGAAAGCATTGTGCCGGGTTCTTTTTAGAGGGGGAATTTTGCCCAAACGAATACCTGTTCATGCACTACCCCAAGGGTATCCACGAGATAAAACGCCATTTGTCGTTAATGTCGTTTTTGGGCATTCCAGCAACCGGCCTAGGCCTGGAGTTCCCGCTCACTGAGACCGATGCCAATGAACTAAGGGGTAGTGGGCTGCAGCCTGCTGCCCCTTATGTATGCATTCACCCGGGCTCCAGAGGCTCATACCGCCAGTGGCCAACCGGTTATTTTGCCGCTATCGCTGACCTTTGCGCCATGCTTGGTTACACCGTGGTGCTCACAGGGACCAGTGAGGAACAGCCCATTGTGGATGCGGTACGCGGGCAAATGACCCATGATGCGGTGGATGCTGCGGGAAAGACAAGCCTCGGCGCGATTGCGGTTCTCTTAAAAGGTTCCACCCTGCTTGTAAGCAACTGCACCGGTGTATCACATCTTGCGGCGGCGCTCGAAACGCCAAGTGTTGTGATAAGCATGGATGGGGAGGCCGAACGCTGGGCACCGCTGAACCGCCATCTTCATAAAACGCTTGATTGGACTACAGATCCAGACTTTTCTAAAATACGGGAATGGTGTGTTCAGGCCTTAGAATCACCCAATGCTTCGACCGAATGACCATTCTTCCCAGCGCGAAAATTTGGTCTTACCATTCAGTATCTCTAGAGCGAGGGTAGCTACCTCATTAGGTAAGGGCATTTTAGGTGATTCTTGGTAAATTAACCGGTCGACCAACCTAATGATCTCATTTTGACTTTTTAACGGCCCTGCTACGGGAAGCTCAAGAATGAACGATGGCGACATCCAAGGCGTATGCTGGGGGTTTGTTTGGGCATAAAGCACGATTTGACCCACCTTGAAAGCGGCCGCAATGTGAGTAGTCGATGTATTGACCGTGATGATCAGGGAGGCTTTCGACACCAGAACCATGAAGGCCTCAAGTGATAACTTACCTCCGAGGTCCTTAATAACCGGGGCGGCCGAGGCAATATCTTTAGTTAGCTGTTGTTCATCGGTATTACCTGTGACGACGACCGGCATGTCGACCTGTGAAGCAAGCAGTTTCGCAAGCTCAACCCAAGAGCTTTCCGGGTACTCCCGGCGATTTTCACTAACCCCAGGATGAAGAATTATAAAGGGGTCCTCAAGTGAAAAGCCATGCAGAGAAGCGATATCAGACGCATCTTTCACCGCGCCCGAAGACAAAGTGATGCTAAGGTCTTCACTTGATGGGTAAGCCCCAATAGAGGCTACAAGGTTAAGATCCCTTCTAACCTGGTGTTTAATTTCGCGTATGGGCTCTGGATCGGGAAGCCAGTCGCTGATCAGATGGTACGGGTTTTCCCTGCAGTACGCCAGGCATGACCGTATGCCGGCTACCCAGCACAGTAAGGCTGCCGGGAGTGGAGATTGGCTGTAGACAGTGAATATCACGACGGCATCAAAGTTTCTTGAGCTTAGTGTGGTGATAATACCGCTTAACTCAGACCCGGTCCCTTCTCGTAATTTCACCCAGGGCAGATCGAACGCAATGACGTCAGAGACTTCAGGTAAATGGACGGCGACCCAGGATGCCGCTTGGGAGCAAAGCAACGTGATCTTGCAGCCAAATGATTCTTTAAGCGCGCGCAATGCCGGCGAGCTCATGATGACGTCTCCTAGATTGTCTGCCCGTACGCAAAGCAAATTTCTTACCGTCCTCCAGTCCCGAGTTCGGGACGGCTCAGGCATTCTTTAAGCTGCTACCGGCGGCTTGCGGCATAGTGGTCATCTTACGTATTGTTGCCGTGGTACTGTGACCCTCCAGAAATGGCAGTATGCGTATTGTCCCGCCAAATTTCTTGACCACCGGAGCTTCGGGCAGGTCCCCAATCGTGTAATCACCTCCTTTCACGAATACATGCGGTTTTACCAGGCTTATAAGCGGTGTTGGCGTATCGTCACCAGGCATGCCAAAGGGTACTACGTGATCGATCGATGAAAGCGCGCTCAAAACTTCAACACGGTCTTCCAGTTGATTAATGGGCCTTGACGCTCCTTTAAGACGGGAAATGCTCGCATCGTTATTAAGCCCAACAATAAGAATATCCCCCAGCGATTTTGCCTGGGACAGGTATGCAACGTGGCCACTATGAAGAATGTCAAAGCAACCGTTCGTGAATACAATCCGTTTGCCGCTTTCATGATACCACGTACAGAGTCTGGCAAGTTCTTCATTAGAGTCAACCAGCTTAACCTTGCGGCTAAAGAACGTCCTTAGCTCGTCGTATGAACAATACGATGTCTCGGTTCGTGCGATGGCAACCGAAGCGGCGGCACATCCGATTTCGGCAGCCTGACCCATTAGAGCGCCGCAAACCGCCGAAAGAGTAGCGGCTGCCAGAAATGTATCACCGGCACCCGAGACCGAAGGTTTTTCTACAAAAGGCGATTCAATATGTTCGGGTGATCGCTGCTTGTCAAACAACAACACCCCATCATGATCCAGCGTGAGGGCAACGTGCCGCGAGTTCGTAATTTCGCTTAGCCTGCCACCGATCTCGGTAAATGTCTTGATCCTGTTAAGGGGTTCGTTATCTAAGCCCAGCAAGCTGAGCGCCTCTTTCGAGTTTGGTTTTACCAGATCGGGCTTAAGGCTGCTATAAAGAGCCAGTCGTGAGCTGTCGACAGCGAGAAATACTTTCGAGCGGGTCCTTAATGCGCTTATCGCTTTTATCACTGCAGGCGTAATCAATCCTTTGTTATAGTCTGCCACAAGGAGCGCGTCTGCTCCCTTAAGTGCCGCTTGTATAAGGCCAATGATAGCTGCCTCGGCTTCGGCGCCAAGGGGAGACTGAGTACCTTTGTCGACTCTTGCAAGCATATGGCCGCCAGCCATAACCCGGGTTTTTTCGATGGTGCTTCTTGCACGATCAATATAGAGTGAGGATGAAGCGATCCCCGCGTGCCGCAAGATCGAACCTGCTTTCTTTCCTTCCGTATCATTTCCGCAAACCGAACAGAACACGACCTCGCACCCCAGTTTTTTAAGATTGACCGCCGAGTTGGCTGCACCGCCCGCATAGGAACGCTCGTCGGCCAGATCTACAACAGGCACTGGGGCTTCGGGGCAAAGCCGTGTACTTTTACCGCTTAGATAGGTGTCCAGAATAAGGTCGCCGAGGACGACAACACGCCTTCCTTTAAAAGCCGAAATGATGTCGAGCAGCTTAGGTTTCATGTAAAATTTCTTCAAAAGATTGGGTGGGCAAATTGATGATACTCATGGCTGCTTCCCCAATAGAAGCGACCCGGAGGTCTGGGTTGCGCTGAGGTCCAGCCATCCACTCGGTTTCATGACCGTTATCAATGAGTACCGTTCTAAGACCGGCGCGGTTGCCCGCCTCTACATCATTTAAAATATCTCCGATCATCCAGCTCCTGCCTGGTGTAACATTCCACTTTTCCAGCGCTTTGAGAAGCATTCCAGGTTCTGGTTTGCGGCAGGAGCAAGGCTTGGATAAGGCTTTTACAGTGCCATGGGGATGATGGGGGCAAAATAATATGTCGTCCAGCGCCACGCCAGATCTCTTCAGTGTCCTCTGAATATGATCAAGGGACGTGAGAAGCTGCTCTTCATTGAAAAAGCCTTTCGCCAGACCGCCTTGGTTAGTGACCATGATCAAAAGAAATCCATGCTGCCTCAAACTATGCAACGCTTCGTGAACACCCTCGTAAAAGGTGATCTTTTCGGGGTCGACATTATAGGGTACGTCATGAACGAGGGTACCATCTTTATCCAGGAACACCGCTTTATTCATGTTACTGCCGCGAAGGACTGGTTAAGGTTAATTCGAGGGTCATTTGTGCGGGCAAAGGCTTACTAAATAGATAGCGCTCGACGAGCTCACAAAGAGTATGGATTATATGGAGATGAATTTCCTGGATACATGGAGTCTGCAAGCAGGGAACAGCTATGCTAAGACTGGCAAGTTCCATGGCCTTCAGGCCACCTTCGCCGGTAAGTACAATGGTTTGAATGTTCTTTTCGGTGGCAGCGACAATGGCCTTTAAGATGTTTGGTGAAGAACCGCTGGTCGTCAGGCAGATCAAAACATCACCTGGACAGCCGAAAGCCTGTATCTGCCTGGCAAACACCTCTTCAAAATGAAAGTCATTTGCCCATGCGGTGAGTATCGCTGTATCGGCCGCAAGACTAAGGGCCGGTAGAGCAGGACGATTCGCCATTCTAAACCTCCCGACAAGCTCGGCCGCAAAGTGCTGACTTTCGGCTGCACTGCCTCCGTTGCCGCAAATTAGGATCTTGTGCCCCTGCTTCAACGCAAGCCCAATCATTTCGGCACCCCGCTGAACCGGCTTTGCAAGGTGCACGCCTGCCTGCAAAAAAGCCGTGGCAGAGCGCTTAAAAGCATTTTCGATCCACCTGATCTGCTGACTGGCATCGTGTGACCACTCTTCACCCGGACTTACCTGATCGTAAAGCGTCGTTACCTTTCGGGCGACCTCATCCCAGGTAAACTGTCCGGCTACTCTTTTTTTGCCGTTCTCGGAAAATCTGACCGCCTCGAGCTGGTGTGTCAGCAGATGCTGGATCTTTTGAGCGAGTTCGGCTGGATCTTCCGGCTCGACCAGGTACCCGGTCTCTTTGTCGAGTACCGAGTATTTTATGCCGCCGACCCGGGAACCGATCACCGGTGTACCGCAGGCCATCGCTTCCAAAGGCGTGATCCCAAAGGGTTCGTACCATGGCGTCGTAATGAACACATCGGCCGCCGAGTAATAATATTTCAAGATGTCGCGGTTCTTTCGGCCAGCGAAAATTACATGTTCTTTGAGCCCGAGCGACGCTGTCAGCGTACGAAGTCTGCTGATCTCAGCGCTTGTGTCAAGCTCTGGCTTGTCGTGTTCACCACCAACGATGACCAGTATTGGCACTTGGGCACTACTTGTTGTCCTTATCAGATGTAGCGCTCGCAGTACATTGTCAATGCCTTTGCGCGCAACCATTCGACCAAGCTGAAGAATGATCTTTTCGTCGGTGTCAAGTCCAAGCACCATTCTGCTCAGCAACTTATCTGCGGGGTAGAACTCGTCTGGATTTACGCCGCAGGGAACGATGCTTATTTTGGATGGATGGGCCCCATAATGGTCGATAAGATCATCGCGGTCCTGAGGACAAACCGCGACCAGATGATCGGCGAACGCTGCCGCCTCTTTCTCGATCAGAATACGCTCGGCGGGAAACTTGTCGGTCTTCTGCTGATGGATAAGCCGGGTATGACCTAGAGCGTGAAATGTAATGACGAAAGGAATGCCAAGCGACTTTTTTAAGATCCCTGCCACGAAAGCCGACATCCAAAAGTTGGCGTGTATGAGGCGGTAGTTGATACTTTGGGCATGAATAAAGTACTCCATGTTATGCGCGAACTGCATCATGAACGGAAAAAGCTCTTCCTTAGGAAGAACCGCCACTGGGCCCGCTTCAATGTGGATGACCCGTATCCCTGAAGCAAACTCAACAACAGGCTCCAAACTAGGGTTGTCGTGGCGGGTGAAGACGTCAATTTCCAGGCCTGTACGGGCTAACGAGCGGGCAAGCTCAGCCACATACACATTTTGCCCGCCGCTGTCAACACCTCCAAGGCAGGCTAGGGGTGAAGCATGTTCGCTGATAAACGCTATTTTACGGTTCATTCGAAAACTATTTTATTTAGAGGCTTAGTTAATTACTCGGAATAAGGTGCGGCGTGATTAAGCTGCCGCTTAAAGACTAATTCCCAATCTGACACAAAGCGATTGATCGAGAAGCGTTTGAGAGCTTCGGCCTTACCGCTTTCACCTAGCCGGCGGGCAAGATCGGCATCATCAAGCAGCCGCTTCATGGAGCTTATGAGCTTGTCTATGCTGGTTTCCAAGAACCCGTTCACTCCATTTTTTATAACGGTTACCATTTCGGTCGTTGCCAGGCCTGCTACAGGCAAGCCAAGCGTCATTGCCTCGCAAACCGAAAGCCCCAAACTAGTGTACCGTATTGGGTTGAAAAAGAAACGGTAGGCCGATAGAAATTCGGGAAGATCTGGATGAAGAACCTCACCTAACCCGCCTGCCTCCTCAGAGTTCATGCCGATGAGGTCTAGCGGGATCTGCTCTCTAACCTTATAGAATAGATCAAGACCGAGCAGCCTGCCTCTTGAAGCGAAGTTATTGACCATTACGATTCCTTTGGGAATAACTCCCAAGTAAGGTACGGCTCTAACCTTAACACCATGATCAATTACTGTGACCGCCGCGCGGCCGTTATCCCACATGAGGGCATTGAAAGCGGTGACATGCACTAACAATACATCGGGATCCTGAACGATATGTCTTGTGTTCACCGGATGTTGCCTGGGCGGGTCATGTTCGATATAGACACGGGGAAGACTTCGCTGCTCTGCAGTCAATATTTCATATTGGTCTTCGAGATAGTTCTTGTTGGTTTGAAAAAGGATGAGATCAAACGTGGCGGCGCCAATCTCTGAGACCGCTATTTCAACGACATTAGCTCCAAATGGAAAGGTTTCGCCTCTGCCATAATAACCTTCGTCTTGCTGTGGCCGAACAGGTATATAGAAGGTTGCATTACACTGGGACAAGTAATATAGATACGTTCCATGGATATGCCATGTAAAAATCTTCATAAAAGACGCGTTAACGATCTGGTCATGACATCGGGTAAGTCAATCTTAAGACCAATCGGGTATTTAGAGCCTAGAAGCGCTTCTGACAAAATTGCAGAAGCGCTTATCGACCTAATCGGGGAAATTTTTCCATGAAAGGTAGTTCTCGGGCTTTACATCCGGTTTGGATGCAACTGGAACACGATTTCTAATGCTTGCAGTGAAATTTGGAGCAGCCTGTATAACTTTCCTATTTTATAATTATTCTATGCCTTTATAACACCCTGTAATTTCAGTCAAACCTTAACTTTAGATTTGAATACTAATTCAAAATACAATGGATGCAACAAATCCTCTTGATACCGACTCACAACAGGCTGCCTCGGAAGATGGGTTGAAACCGGCTCCATCTCAGGAAGAAATTGACAGGGTACCTTTTGAGAAAGGAACCGACCCTGATACGGTGCCAGAAGATACCGATATTATCCCCCTTCGGACATCTGATGCCGAAGGCCCCCGGTCGTCAAAGACTGGAAATATCGATCGAACCTTCCTTGATCGTGATGAGGAAGAAGAGCGGGAAGCAGGTGAGGAAGATCCAGAACTTGAAGACGAAGAGAGCTGGGTTGAAGACGAGGTAACCGATGAGGACGGCGATCCGTATTTGACCATTGATCCGGAGCTTAAGGGTTTTGATGATGATGAGCTGGGGCTGACCGACGAAGATGAAGACGGGGACTTTTTAACGGCCGAAGATGATGATAGTGACTCTGGTCTGCCAAACGTCAAAAAGCCCGGCAAAACTGAAGATTTAAGTTCACCAGGTTCAGGTTCACTGGATAGTGATGACCTTGCAGACGAAGATATTTAACGTAAAGCCGGTGGGGAAAAGAGAATGGCAGCCGTGAATACGACTGGTACCAAGGAACTGAAAGAGTACCGGGCGAAAAGAAAGTTTGCGCGTACTCCTGAACCCGAAGGCGGTAAGCCCGAAAAAAACGGGTTGAGGTTTGTGGTCCAAAAGCATGATGCCTCGCGGCTGCATTACGATTTTCGACTCGAAATGGAAGGAGTGCTTAAAAGTTGGGCTATTCCAAAAGGTCCGGTTCTTAATCCTCAAATAAAGCACCTTGCGATGATGGTAGAGGACCATCCTTATGATTACCGGACTTTTGAAGGGATCATTCCTGACGGAAATTACGGTGCGGGTACAGTAATAATTTGGGATGAAGGATTCTACACACCTCTGGATGTCAAGCCTGGATCCAAGAAAGCTCAAGAGAAGATCCTGCTCGCCGGTCTTGCGCAGGGAAATCTAAAGTTCAAGCTTGAAGGGCACAAGCTACATGGCGAATTCGCCCTTGTTAAGACCGCCTACCGTGGTGAAAATTCATGGCTTCTTATTAAGCACAAAGATGAATTTGCTACCGAGGAAGACATCACCTTGGAAGATCGTTCTGTTTTGAGCGGTCTTACGATCGACGAAATGCGTGAGCAGCCTGTAGCTGTATATGGCCAGCCCAAAAAAGCAAAAAAAAAAGCCCCCGAAGAAACCCACCCGGAGAAGCCAGTCAAATAGATCCAGATCATTTGACAGCCAGGCCCGAAGTTTGCCTATGGTTGAGAAAGCAAAATCATGGAACTAACAAAAGAAGAGGAGGCTGCAAAAGCCCTAAACTCTAGTATGCCCGACGCCCAGCGCCCATCGGCTGTAAACTCAGCAAAAGACGATAACTGGCAGGAAGGTGAGAAGTCGCTTGAACAACCTGTACCAAGCCCTAAGAAAAAAACGGATGGAACAGATCCCGGTTTCAAAAATCCCGGGTCGGGAAATTAAGAGCCCAACTTAGCGCATGGCTTAGTCGTTCCGCGCAACAACATAAAAGTTTGGGTCTACCCGAATGCTTTTTCCAGGGGCAGGGGTCGATTTCCACTTTGTCTCAGGATATACCCATGAGACACCCGCAGAAGAGCTGATCTTAATCGGCATATTAAAACCTGCGACGGTGTTTGTCCATTTGTAGGACAGGGTATTACCGGCCGTTTTGTATTCAAAAACCGGTATAGTGCGAGTCTCCAAATACTGCTTATATATTGTGGACAAATCCTTTCCTGCCGCCTGGGAGATGTAGGCTTCGATTTGTGCCGCCGTCACAGTTTGATGATAGAAAGTAGTGTTTACACCCTGAAGAATACTTCTCCATTTTAGGTCACTCCCCACTATTTGTCTGATCGTATTGAGCATATTCGCACCTTTGTAATACATGTCATCGCTGCCTTCATTATTTAGGCCATAGACACCGGTTATAGGGCGATCGTTTGATACTAGCGAACGTACACCTCTAATGTAACGTTCTCCTTCCAGTCGATTTAGTTGACATTCTGTAAATAAGCTCTCCGCATACATGGCAAAAGCTTCGTGAACCCACATATCAGCGATGTCTTTAGTAGTGATATTGTTTCCGAACCACTCGTGAGCCGATTCATGGATAATGATGTAATCCCATTTCATACCCAGTCCTGTACGCGAAAGATCCCTACCGAGGTACCCATTCTTAAAATGGTTCCCATAGGCAATCGCGCTTTGATGTTCCATACCTAGATAAGGGGTTTCTACAAGCTTATATCCGTCCTTATAAAATGGATACGGGCCAAACCACTTCTCAAAACATGAAAGCATGGGTTTAACCTGGAGGAATTGGTGTTTGGCTACTTGCAAGTCAGCCTTTAGTACCCAAAAATCAAGTGGTAGCTCGCCACCTAATCCCTGATAGAGATCAGAAAAATGAGTGTAGTCTCCAATGTTAAGACTAATATCATAGTTATTGATGGGGTTGGCGGTGAACCAGGTGAAGGCTTCGGTTGAGTCGCTCACCATCTTACGGCTGACCAGTTTGCCGCCCGAAACGTCAACTAAATCTTTTGGTACAGTCACCCTGAGCCTAACGCTATCGGGTTCGTCATACTGATGATCCTTGCAAGGTAGCCAAACTGACGCGCCAAGGCCCTGACAGCTTAACCCTACCCAAGGTTTACCGGCGCTGTCTTTTGACCATGTAAAGCCGCCATCCCAGGGCGGTCTGACGGCTACTCTTGGTATGCCATGATAGTAAACTGTCAGTTGTGATCGCTGACCTGGTGAGAATTGTGTCGTGTGTACGAAATATACATTTCCGTCTCGTCTGTAAGTATATTTTGCGTATGCGCCCTTTTGCATACCGATGACGCTGTCGATGATCAGGGGTGACTGGAGGTCAACTTGTAACCACTCCCCGCTTTGGAGGACGTTGAAATAAATGGTGTTCTTTCCTTTTATTGATCTTGATGACGGATTTACTTCGATGTCGATGTCGTAATACATGAGGTCCCACCAGGCACGCTGAGGAGTAATGGAACCCCTTAGCGTATCGGCATGTGTGAATCCAGGATCCTTGGCATTATTATTCTGAGCGAATACCGCTAATCCTGTCAACATGAATACCAGCTGAAGGGAAAGCCGTCTTATGTAGCATCGCATGTGTACAAATTAATTCTATTTTAGAGGATAAAAGACCGTCATGCCTTGAAAAGACTTCATCAAGTTAAAATCCACCTCGCAATCTTTGCAGGTCTTGTGGTCACCTCTGTTCCTCAGACGACCTTTTCGCAGATGCTGAGCTACACGGTAAAGGGGCAGCTTAATGCGCGTTCCGAGCGAGGGAAAGTCTATTTAGTATTTGCGGCGGGTCAGGGGTACACGGTTGATTCGGCCACGATTACAGGCGGCGTCTTTCGCTTTAACGGTAAATCGCCCGGTGAGGTCCACGCATCGCTCCTGTATGACCACATAGGAACCGGTTTAGCGGGCTTCCAGGCAAATTCTTCACCCGATGTGTGTGACCTTTATCTCGAAAACCGCGCACTGACGGTCAGTGGTAAAGATTCCATTAAGACAGCGGTTATCTCGGGCGGCGTGTTAAATAAGGATAATAACCAACTTAAGATAGTTCTCAAACCAGTGAACCAGCAGTTAAGAACACTCGTTAATACAGAAAGGCTGGCGCCTCCTGAAAAGAAACAGGATGTAACTTTCCGAAAAACAATGCAGGATAGTTATCTTAACATTCTTTCCAAGCGCAAAACGTTGATCGAAGGCTTCATTCGATCCCATCCTGCAAGTAAGGTTGCTTTCGATAGCTTTTTGCAAACATTCAACGCCAATGAAGACCCTGTCGCGGCCGAAAAAGTGTTCCACCTTTTTAGATCTTCTATACGTAATGCTCCCGAAGGTTGTGTCTGGCAGGCGAAACTTGAATCGTTTAAACATACCGCCCTTGGTGTGATCGCACCAGATTTTACGCTACCAGATACAAGCGGCAAGCGAGTTGCATTGAAGTCTTTTAGGGGCAAGTATTTACTTATCGATTTCTGGGCCTCCTGGTGTAAACCATGCCGCATGGAAAATCCCAACGTCGTCGAGGCGTACAAAAAATACCATCTTAAAAACTTTACGATACTCGGTGTGTCGCTCGATCAACCGAATGGTCAGGAAAGCTGGCTAAACGCCATTCATAAGGATAAACTTATCTGGACACAGCTGTCTGATCTACAATACTGGAACAATGCCGCGGCAGTACTTTATGGCATTAGATCCATACCAGCAAATATCTTATTGGATCCGGGGGGCAAGATCATTGGCCGCGACCTGCGGGGTGCCGAACTAGATGATACGCTAAACAGCGTGTTGAAGTAAAAAACAGAATCAAGGGTAATTTTCTTAAATTTATTTTGCCTGAATTAAACCAAGACGAGATTTTTTTAGTTTTCAATTAAATTATTATTCAGGATGAAATCTGCTTTCGTTTTAGCTTATCTTTTATTGTCAGGGTCTTTAGCATGGACCCAAACCCGCTTGAATGGCAATACCCTTACTCTTGCAGACGGCAGAACCATCGAGGTCAATTCTTATATGAAGATTAACCGTCCCAGCCGGGGATCTAGGTTTTCTTATATTTATAATGAGTTGAACCTTCGCTCAAGCGGCGAGGAAGGCAGGCCTTCTGGTGTGGCTGGAAATGTTGGCGGGAAAGAAGTGACTGTTAAACGTTTCATGGTTAAGAAAGGACTAAAAGGAGACGTTTATTATGTGATCACCGGAGGGTCTTTTATAAATAACGCAATCGACATTGAGCCTGCGCTTCAGGCTGGTGAAGTACTACTTCCCCGTAAACGGCCAGTAATCAGTGATTTAAGCAGTGCCGCTAAAAAGGGAGATAGCCGGGATAGTGTTTCTCAAGCCTCTCAAGCGAGCCAGACAGCGGTACCAGCGTTACCTTCTAGCGGCAAGCTGATGAGAAAACCTTGGGAAGAATCGGCTGCGGCAGTTTCTACTAAGGGGTTGGTAAGCCGTGATTCCGTTAATTCTGTCAAGAAGCAAGACAGTAGCAATGGTTTGAGTACCCTTTCGGGAAGATTTGCCCGTGAGTTTAAGCATACAGATTCTATCAACAAGGCTGAGCTATCTCATACGGCAAGTGTTTTGACCGCAGCTCCGGCTACTTCGGCGCCGGCCACTCCAGTTTTGAGTCCTGCCTTGACCCATATGGCGCCCGAAGCGGTCGTTACCCCAGTAGTTGAGAGAATGGAGAAAGTTGTTGATAAAAGGGATACCGGTGCAGCTATTCCGGGGGCAGCGAAACATCATGATCTAAGCAACCTTATGACTGTTCCAGCCCCCGAGGCCGTAACTACAGAAGAGCCAAAATTGAGAGCCGGTGATAAATCAGTGACTCCTGGGTATGATAAATATACCAAGCTAAAACAACTTAAGGAATTGTTTGACGCCGGTGTCCTAAGTAAACAGGAATTTGACGCCGAAAAGAAGAAGGTATTGGTTGCCGCGCCCTGATCGTGTGGCTTGATTATGTGGCCTGAACAGTATTTCGCAGCTCTCCAATGCTCTGGATACTTATAGTTACAACATCTCCTTCCTGCAGGTAACGTGGTGGCTTTCGGATAAAGCCCACCCCCGACGGAGTGCCTGTTGCAATGATATCACCTGGTTCCAGGGTCATAACGGCGCTTAATTCTTTGATCAGCCGTGGGATTGAAAAGATGAGTTCACGGGTGTTTGAATTCTGAAGGATCTCATCACCGATTTTTAGCGAAATATCAAGGCCGTGTGGATCTGGCACTTCGTCTTTAGTCACCATCCATGGCCCTAAAGGTCCGAAAGTGTCTAAGGACTTACCTAAGGTCCACTGACTGGTCCTCATTTGAAGATCCCGGGCACTTACATCGTGAAAAATACTATACCCCGCCACATGGTCGTAAGCGTTTTCTTCAGGGACTGATTTTGCAGTTTTGCCGATAATTACGGCAAGCTCTGCTTCGTAGTCAACTTCAGAACTTATACCCCCAAGGCGAATTGGTTGAAGGTGACCGGTGAGTACGTTGTTGAATTTTGAAAAGATGATGGGAAATTCTGGAATCTTAGCCTTAGTTTCAATCGCGTGATCTTTGTAATTGAGGCCAACGCAAATGATCTTCTCGGGATTGATAATGACCGGCTTCCAGGTGATTTCATCGAGCGCATAGAGTACCGCATCTTCAGGATGTGACACGATTTTCTCGATTTGTATCCGGTGGCCTTCCCAAACGTTAAGTAAATATTTAAGATCTGGAATCGGAGCGGGATAAGACTTGCTGAGGTCCAATATCTTTTCTAAACCGCCAAGTTCGACGAGTACCCCGATCTTGAGTTCGTTTTTAAGGCTGAATGTGAGGAGCCGCATAATTGCTTGGGTTGAACGGCAAATTAAAGAATAACAGGCGCTTAAACTCTAGTCAGGAGGGTAAACCTCAGATTTCAACCAAGCCGGTCTTCACTGAGTACAGGACAAGACCAACTCGGTTTTTTACCTTTAGTTTTTGAAACAAAATGTCCCTGTAACCATCAATTGTACGAGTACTAAGGCACATTTTATTTGCAATCTCTTTGTAGGTAAGCTCTTCGCAAACCAGCTTCAAAAATTCAATTTCGCGGTCATTAATAGGAACGAAGACAAATCCCGGTTTTTCTTCAGGTACCTTATGATTAAGAGAATGGATCAACCTGCCGGTTACAAATTCTGAGTAGAAATATCCTTTCTCAACCACCGAATCAATCGCCTCTTTTAGATCAGCTGGGTCTGCATCCTTTAAAAGATACCCTCTCGCTCCCCGGCCTATCATTTTAATAACAGTCGCCTCGTCGTCATACATCGAAAGGGCGAGCACTTTTATCGACGGATAGGACTTGTGCAGATGACCTAAAGTAGTGAAACCGTCCATTCCCGGCATTTTGATATCAAGCAGCAACAGGTCGGGAGGTACGCTGCTTGCGAGTGTACTTAACACTTCTTCGCCACTTGCGCTTTCAGAAGTTACTTCGTATTCAGCAAAAGAGTTTATCAACGATCTCTTCCCTTATCTCTCGAATACGTCTTTCCTGGCGAAAATATCTTTGCTGGTAAAAGAGCATAAAAAGAACAATGAAGCTAACCAGAAACAGAAGAAGTAAGGTACCTCCCACTAGTATGAGGCTGATTTCAGATTCTCCCTTTTGCATAAAATCCCAACCGTGAACACTGAGTACATGAATATATTAAGAAATGCATGGACCATCCTATCAAAATACAGGAGACTAGAATGCATTAAGATATAATTGTACAATCCCAAGGTAACAAACGAGCCAGTGAAGTTGACCAATAGGCCAACGCTTATCCAAAAAGGTGGCTCATGGTAAAGATTGACCATTTGTTCGGCCATGAACAGCAGTGTAAAATAAATAAGGATCCACATGATGATTAGTAGAGATTCAATAACTACTAAAGGTGTTGCATAAAGTTGCGGGTGAACAAAACTCATGTAGATCGCAGAAAAAGCACTGAAAAGAACAACGCTTGTATAAACAACGCTTCGCAGCACCTTTTTAGTAAACAAACCAATAAAAAAAATGCCAATAAACAGTATTCTCCAGGGATGAACCAAGAGTATAAAGCATGGTTAGGAAGGTCGCTTGCGGCCAGGAAGGTCGCTTGCGGCCAGCAGGGTCGCCGAAACTTCAACTACGAGTGTTGCGGCCAAATAAATTAAGATCGTTTTGAGCGGTCTACTTTGGTATTTTATTAGAAGTAGCCCTGCAAGGAGTGGAACGATCTCAAAAAAGGTAGATATTGCTATCAGAACCGCCACAAACGCGATTTCAAGGATGTAGATTTCCTACGTTGGCATAATCATCTGAGCCTCCCAAACTGTCTTGGTGAGCCATTGCTTCCATCACACCTGCCGGGGCGTTACCACTTTCTAGTGTAACAATTACTTAATAATTACACTATTTCCACATAATTGCTTATATTTATGGTATGGCAAAAGAGGCACTACCACTTCTAGCAACTGAAGACCA
>JAABUX010000268.1_pt1 | contig 88125 bp, 93 predicted proteins | sample 5561851 | NCBI WGS metagenome assembly JAABUX01 (sample SAMN10711883, study PRJNA513361) | rock metagenome | isolation source: Antarctica rocks | place: Antarctica: Victoria Land, Richard Nunatak red sandstone | collected 2016-01-03 | reverse complement strand
CGAGGTCGAGCAGGCGCATCGAGATCCGCAGGCCGTCGCCGATCCGCTGCACCGTGCCGTCGAGCAGGAAGTCCAGCCCGAACGCCCGCCGCAGCGCCGACTCGTCGCGGCTCTGCACGGCGAACCGGGCGATCGAGGCGGACGAGACCAGAAACATCCAGCGAAACCGGGCCAGCGCGTTGGTGATCTCCTCGGCCAGCCCGGTCGACAGATGCGCCTCGAGCTCGCTGGTGCCGAGCAGCCGCAGCGGCAGCACCCCGACCCTGGCACCGCTGCGAGGCAGCGCGCGGCTCTCCCGCATGTCGCGGTTGCGCACGTCGGCGCGCGGCTCGCCCCGAGCCTCGCCCCGAGCCTCGGGGCGGAAGTCGATCCGCGCGTCCGCGCGCGTCTCCGGCCTGGCCTCGGCCTTTGGATCGGGCGCGTAGTCGCCTTGCACCTCGGCAAAGCCATTCGGCCGCTGCGCCGAGCGGACCGCGACGCGCGGGCGGGCGAGCTCGGCCGGTGCCACCGCCGGGCTGCTGACGGCGCGCAACTCGGCGCCTAGGCGCAGCGTCTCGGCCGACGGTTCGGCGTCGAGTTGGTCCATCAGCACGGCGCGGCACCGCTCGAACGCCTGGATCGCCATGCCGCGCTCGCCGCGCTCGGCATAGGCCCGCATCATCGCCCGCCACGCGCCCTCGTGCGCCCGGTCGATCGCCAGCAGCCGCTGCGCGGCCAGGATCGTCGCGTCCGGCTCGGTCTGCGCCCGCAGCATGTGCTCGGCGAGCAGGCGGGCCCGGTCGCCGATCCGCTCCCGCTCGCCGGCCAGCCAGCCGTCGAACGCCGGGTCGAGCCCGTCCAGGTCCTCCAGCAGCTCGCCGTCGAACAACGCGAGGCCGCCCGGGTTGGCGGCGCTGGCGCGCAGCACCTCGTCGACGTCGGACCACACCGCGCCCGGTCGCAACGCGAGGTGGTCGCGGCCGATCGCCAGGATCTGCAGGCCGAGCGGGTCGAGCGCCTCCAGCAGCCGGTGGATTTCCTGCCGCAACGACGCCCGCGCCTGTTCCTCCGGCCGGCGGCTCCAGAGCATCTCGGCCAGCCGGCCCCGCAGCACCGGGCGGGGCGCGGACAGCGCGACCACGGCCAGGACGCCACGGGTCTTGCGGCCCGAGGGCAGCAAGCTGTCCCCGGTCGGCGTCCAGGCCTCCATCTGCCCGATCAGCCGCAAACGCATCACCATCCCGGCCCCTTGCGGGCCCATAGCCTGTAGCTCGGTCGTTCGTGCTGTTCCGATCATCTCGTTATTACGGCAGCTTAACATCTCCGAATCAAGACGGGATCAGCAACCAATTAATACGAAATGAAAAAATATTTGCGCGCTACAAAGTTGCTTCCATGAAAATATTCGAAACATCCCCGTTCCAAACGTGATCACAACGGTCTAGCCAGTGGTCGGCCTGCGTTGGGCCGCCCTGGGCGATGGCCCGGAGGGGATCGAGGTAGCCGCTCTCGTCATTCCCAGCCCCGTCGACTCGACCCCGCGAGCGCAATCCTCCCACTGCTATGTCGACGACTTCGCGCGCCAGGTCGCGCAACGTGCCGCGACCCCAGGCTGTGGCGATCCCCTCGCGCGGCACCCGCGCGCGCAACGCGGCGTAGTCCGGCCAGGGCACCCGCCGCACCAGGGCGTCGGCCGCCGCCAGGGCCGCCGGATCGTAGAGCAGGCCGACCCACAGCGCCGACTGCGCCAGCATCATGTCGGCACGGCCGGCGTCGGCGCCGCGCATCTCGAGAAACCGTTTCACCCGTACGTCGGTGAACGCGGTCGTCATGTGGTCGGCGAAGTCGCCCACCGTCGCCGGCCCCGCGTCATCGTAACGCCCCGCCACGAAGGCGCGAAAACTGCGTCCGGCCATGTCACGCGGCTCGCCGTCGCGGGTGACGAAGTACATCGGCACGTCCATCAGCCACTCGACGTAGCGCTCGAACCCGAACCCCTCCTCGGCGAACAGCGACGGTGCGCCGCTGCGCTGGTTGTCGGTGTCGGTCCAGATGTGGGCGCGGTACGACTGGTAGCCGTTCGGGCGGCCCTCGGTGAACGGCGAGTTGGCGAACAGCGCGGTCGCCAGCGGCTGCAAGGCGAGGCTCACCCGCAGCTTCCGGGCCATGTCGGCCTCGCTCTCGTAGTCCAGGTTGACCTGCACCGTGCAGGTGCGGGTCATCATGTCGAGGCCGAGCGTGCCGACCCGCGGCATGTAATCGCGCATGATCGCGTAGCGGCTCTTCGGCATCCATGGCATCGCGGCGCGCGTCTGGGTCGGCTGGAACCCGAGCGGCGCGAAGCCAAGGCCGAGCGGCCCGGCCACCGCGCGCACCGCGGCGGCGTGCGCCGCCAGTTCGTCGCGGGTCTGGTGCAACGTCTCGAGCGTCCCGCCGGACAGCTCCAGCTGCCCGGCCGGTTCCAAGGCGACCGACGCGCCGCCCGGCCCCTTCAGCCCGATCGGCTGGCCACGGTCGGTGATCGGCGTCCAGTCGGCGTTCGCCATCCCCTCCAGCACCGCGCGGATGCCGCCCGGCTGGTACGGCGGTGGCAGGCGGTCGTCGACGCGAAATCCGAACTTCTCGTGCTCGGTGCCAATCCGCCACTCGCTCGCCGGTTTGCAGCCTTCGGCGATGTGCTCGGCCAGTTGGCGCACCGAGCGGATCGGGGTCGCGTCGGCGTCTCCGGGGTTGGACATCCAGATTTCCGTCGGCAGTGGGGGGTGGTCACGCGGGGTGCGCCAGCAGCCGCGCCAGTCCGGCGATGGCCGCCGTCTCCGCCCGCAGGACGCGGGGCCCGAGCGAGGCGGCCTGAACAAAGGCAAGCTGGGCCAGCGCGTCAAGTTCCATGGGGTCGAACCCGCCCTCCGGCCCGATCAACAGCGCGCACGGACCCTGCTTGGCACTCAAGGCGGAAGCGTCGGCCCGTTCGACGGCGACGAACAGGGTGCGGTCCGGCTCCCAGCGGGCCAGCGCGTCGGCCAGCGGCGCCGTCGGCTGGATGGTGGGGACATCGAGGCGTTCGGACTGTTCCGCCGCCTCGGTCGCGATCGCGCGCAGCCGGGTCTCGTTGGGCCGCCCGGGATTTGTGCGCCGGGTCAGCACCGGCCACAGCCGCGACACGCCGAGCTCGGTCGCCTTCTGCGCCACGAGTTCCGTCAGATCGCGGCGGATCGGCGCGAACAGCAGCCAGCAATCGGGCGAGGCGGCTTGGGGGCGCGTCCGACGGACCACCGCCACCGTCGCGCGGTCGCGATCAAGGTGTTCAACGCGACCCTCCCATTCGCCGTCGCGGCCGTTCCAGAGCGCCACCGGGTCGCCGGCACGCCGCCGCATCACCGCGCGAAGCTGGTGCGCCTGCGCGGGCTCGAGTTCGATGTTGACCGCTTCGGCCAGCGTGGCGTTGGTGAAGAGGCGGATTGACCCGGGCATCGCGGCGGCACAGTAGCGGGCCGGCATGAGGGGATACACCGACATTCGGGCGCATGGCTGGGTGGCACGGCTGCCGGGGGCGTGGCGCCCCTATGCGTTGCTGGGACGGCTGGACCGGCCGATCGGCGCGTGGCTGCTGTTCCTCCCCGGCCTCTGGGGCATCCTGCTGGGCCGCGCGCCGGCCGGGCGGACGGTTTGGCTTATCGCCCTGTTCGCGGTCGGTGCGGCGGTGATGCGCGGCGCCGGCTGTGTCGTCAACGACATGTGGGACCGCGACCTCGACCGGCTTGTGACCCGCACCGCCGGCCGGCCGCTTGCCTCGGGCGCGCTGGGGCTGCGGCAGGCGACGGCGTTCCTGGCGGCGTTGCTGGCGATCGGGCTGCTGATCCTGTTGCAGCTGCCGCCATTGGCGCAGGCGCTGGGCGTGGGCTCGCTGGTGCTGGTGGCGCTGTATCCGCTGGCCAAGCGGGTGACGTGGTGGCCGCAGCTGATGCTGGGGTTCACGTTCGGGTGGGGTGCCCCGATGGGGTACGCGTCCGCCGCCGGCCGGCTCGATGCCGCGGGGCTGTTGATCTACGCGGCGGCGATCTGCTGGATTCTGGGATACGACACGATCTACGCGCATCAGGACCGCGAGGACGACGCGCTGATTGGCGTCCGCAGCACGGCGCGGCTGTTCGCGACCCGTTCGCGCCCGTTTATCGCGGCCTGCTATGCGGCGGCGGCCATCCTTATACTGCTTGCTGCGATGAGTGCCGGTCAGGGCCGGCCGGCCCTGTTCTTTGCTGGCCTGTGCGTGGCGGCGTTGTGGCTGTTCCGTCAGCCTGTTTACCTCGACGTCGATGACCCGGCACGCTGTCTCGGCCTGTTCCGCAGCAACCGCGAGGTCGGCCTGCTGGTCGGGTTGGCCTTGCTGCTCGGCCGGTGAACGATTTCATAAGCGCCAACACCGTCGTTGCCCGTCCGCCGTTGGTGCCCGAGGTCGCGTTGCATCTCGCGACCGAGATCACGCCGATCTGGACCGCGACCGAGGCCTGGCTGCGCGAGACCGGCACCGAGCCGCCGTTCTGGGCATTTGCGTGGCCGGGCAGTCAGGCGTTGGCTCGCCGCGTGCTGGACGAACCGGGGCGGGTGGCGGGACGGCGGGTGCTCGACTTCGCCGCCGGGTGTGGACTGGCGGCGATCGCCTGCGCAATGGCGGGTGCGGCAGTCGTCGAGGCGACCGAGATCGACCCGCTCGCCACGGCGGCCACAACGCTGAACGCGGCGCTGAACGGCGTGTCCGTCACCGCGACGTGCGCCGACGTCGTGGGCGCCGACTGCCGCTGGGACCTGATCCTGTGCGGCGACGTCTGTTACGAGGCGCCGATGACCAACCACATCCTGCCGTGGCTGCGTGTCATGGCGGCCGAAGCCGAGGTCTGGATCGCCGACCCCGGCCGCGCCTACGTGCCGCGCGGCGGCATGGCCGAGATCGCCCGCTACGTCGTGCCGACCACGATGGAGCTGGAGGACCACACCAGCCGCCCGGTGACGCTGTGGCGGCTGCTGCCGGCGTGAGCGGGTCGCCCCCGACCGGCGGTTTTTCGCCGCTGGTGCCCGAGCTGACGGTATTCGACCTCGCCGCCAGCGTGCGGTTCTGGTGCGGCGTGCTCGGCTTTCGGGTAGCGTACGAGCGGCTGGAGGCGGGGTTCGCCTACCTGGAACGGGAGGGCGCGCAAGTCATGCTCTGCCTCACCAACGGGAACTGGGAGACTGGGCCGGAGGAGCGCCCGCTCGGTCGCGGGGTCAACTTCCAGATCCGGGTGTCAAGCCTCGCACCGCTGCTGGACCGGCTCGCGGCGGAACCGTGGCCGCTGTTCCTGGCACAGCACGACGCCTGGTATCGCGTCGGCGACGTGGAGACCGGCAATCGGCAGTTCCTGGTGCAGGACCCCGACGGCTACCTGCTGCGGTTTTTCGAGGATCTCGGCATGCGGGCGATCTCGGCGGCCACCGCGCGCGGCTGATTGGAGACCTGCGGCAGCCCGATCAGCTCGCCGTACGTGCCGCGCGCCAGCGGCCCCGCGACGAACAGGCCGGGGACGGGGGTGTCGTCGCGGTCCAGCGCTCGCCCGCGCGTGTCGACCGCAACGCCCAACCCCAGCGGATCGGCGCGCAGCAGTTCGGCGTCGGACAGGCTTGCCAGCACCGGTGTGCCCGCGACCACGTCGGCGTGCGCCGGGCCGGTGCAGTTGACCACCAGCGCCGCCGCGACCGATTCTATGGCACCGCCGTGCCGCCGCACCGTCAGCGTCAGCGCGTCCGCGTCGGCCCGCGCGGCCAGCAGCGAGCCGGCGACGACGCGCAAACCACCGGCGCGCAGCAGTTCGTCCGCCTGCGGCGCGCACGGGTAGCGGTGCGCGTCCCAGAACGGGCGGACGTGGCGCAGGAACCGCCTTCGCTCGACCATTGGCAACGCCTGCCACACGGGGGTCGCCTGCTGCCGCAACGCCTCGATCGCCCGCTCCCACGGGATGCCGCGCATGGCGGTGCGCACCCGGCGGACCAGGCCGGCGGCGGTGTGGGCGGGATCGTCGGCGAACGCGCCGTACGGCTCGATCACCGACAAGGTTCTGCGCCGCGGCAACAGTCCGCGGCGGGAGACCGCCACCACCGGCCCGCGATGGCCGCCCGCGCGCAGGCTCGACAGCGCGTCGGCCATAGTCAGCCCGGTGCCGACGATCGCGACCGTCGCCTCCGGACCCACCTTGGCCGCCAGGTCCACGCCCCAGGGCGAGCGCACCACGCGGGCGTCGTCGGCGATCGCGGCCAGCGCGCGGGGCAGGGCGGCCGACGGATGGCTGGTGGCGAGCACCAGCGCGTCGGCCGCGACTACCACGCCGTCGTCCAGCGTGATGCGGAACTCTTCGTTGTCCCGCGACGCCGAGACCGCGCGGGCGCGGACGTGTCGCAGGCCGGTCGCCAGCTCCGCCACATAGCGGCCGAACACGGCGCGGGCCGGATACAACCGGTCGTCCGCCGTCCGCATCGCCGGGTCGCGGCCAAGCTCGCCGGTGTCGCGCAGCCAGCGGTCGAACTGCTCGGGGTCGTCGGCGAACACCGACATCAGCCGCGCCGGGACGTTGATCCGGTGCGCCGGGTCGGCCGTCGAATACGCCACCCCCGCGCCAAGTTTTTCACGCGGTTCGATGACGCTAGCCTCGATGCCGTGGTCGCGCCGAAAGTGCAGCGCGCAGGCGGTGCCCGCGACACCGCCGCCGACGATCGCGACCCGCATCAGGCCACCAACGCCGCCAGCAACGGGTCGAGCCGCTTGCGGCCCTCGGCGGTGGCCCGCAACGGTGCCCGCAACACGTAGCCCTCGGCCTCGGCCAGTTCGAGCACATCCAGCTCCAACGCGTCGTCCAGCGTCATCCCGGTGCGCGCCAGGAAGCGGCCCGCATCGATCCCCTCGGACAGCCGCAACCCCATCAGCAGCATTTCGCGCGCCCGCTCGATGGGTGTCACCGGCTCCTCGTGGGTCGTGCCGTGGCCCTGCCGCTCGACTAGGCCCGCCCACGGTTCCGGCGCGCGGTGCCGCCGCGTCGCCAGCAGTTCGCCCCCGACCGTGACCCGCCCGTGTGCGCCCGGACCGATCCCGGCGTAGTCGGCGTAGCGCCAGTAGGCGAGGTTGTGCCGGCTCTCCGCCCCCGGCCGCGCGTAGTTGCTGACCTCGTACGGCAGCAGCCCGAACCGCGCCGCCTCGTCGGCGGTCGCGTCGTACAACTCGGCCTGCGCGTCGGCGTCGGGCAACACCAGTTCGCCGCGCCGGTGCAGTGCCTCGAACCCGGTGCCGGGCTCGATCGTCAGCTGGTAGAGCGACAGGTGGTCGGCGACCAGCTCGAGTGCGGTCCGCAGTTCCGCCCGCCATGCCGCCAGGGATTGTCCCGGCCGGGCGTAGATCAGGTCGAACGAGACGCGCGGAAACAGTTTTCGGGCCATCTCAAGCGCCGCCACGGCCGCGCGAGAATCGTGCTGGCGACCCAGCATCCGCAGTGCCGTGTCATCCAACGCCTGCACGCCGAGGCTGACCCGGTTCACCCCCGCGTCGCGGAACGCCGCCAGCCGGCCAGCCTCGACGCTGGTGGGGTTGGCTTCCAACGTCACCTCGAGGTCGCCCGCCGCCGGAAACAGTTTTAGCGCATCGCCGATCAGCGCCGCGACGGTCGCCGGGTCCATCAGGCTCGGCGTGCCGCCGCCGAAGAAGATCGACCCGAGCCGGCGGGGGCCAAGCCGCGCCGCCTCCCACGCGAGCTCGGTCCGCAACGCGGCGGCAAAGCGCGCCTGGTCGATGCGGTCGCGGACGTGGCTGTTGAAATCGCAGTACGGGCACTTTGCCAAGCAGAACGGCCAGTGGATGTAGAGCGCGAGCGGGTCCATCGACGCTATGTGGGCCGGTCCGAACGCCACGGGAGGCGTCGTCGAATTGTAACGGCGCCGGCTCTTTTTCTCGCCGCCGCAATGGTCGACCATCGCGCGTCCGCAATCCCAGGAAGTCCTATGGCGCGCCGCCCCCGTCCCCCCGCCGCCCCGCCGCAAAACTCGACCGCGCCGACGCCGCCCGTGTCCAACACGGTGACGGTGCCGGTCCGCGCGCCGGCGTTCGCGCAACCGTCGCCGACGGTCGATCCGGCGACCTTCCTCGTGCAGCACAGCGCCGACGGCGAGGCCTACCGTATCCTCGACGCCGAGACCCGCGCCGGCACGCTCGGCCCACTGCCGTTCCCAGCCAGCCGTGGTGGTGTTGAGCCGATCCTGAAACTGGCCGACACGCTGGGGGCCGACGGGGCGGCGACCGAGCAGGCGATCACGGCGGCCGGCGTCATCGTGTTCCACAGCGTCGGCGACACCGGCAACACGCGCGGCCCCGACCCGCAGAACGCGGTCGCCGACAAGATGCTGGCCGATTTCGGCGACAACGACGCGACACGGCGACCGCGGTTCTACTTCCACCTCGGCGACGTCATCTACAACTTCGGCGAGGCGAAATATTACTACGACCAGTTCTACGACCCGTACCGCGACTACCCGCAGCCGATCGTGGCGCTGGCCGGCAACCACGACGGCATGGTGGCGCCAAACACCGACGCGCCGCCGCTCGACGCCTTTCTCCGCAACTTCTGCGCCGAACGGTTCGAGCTGACGCCGGAGGCGGGCGGCCTCGACCGCACCGCCGGCATCCAGCCCGGCGTCTACTTCACGTTCGAGGCGCCGCTCGTCCGCATCCTGGCGCTGTATTCCGGGACGCTCGAGGACCCCGGCGTGATCTCGTCGCAGGACGGCAAGTTCCCGCAACTGGCGGATGTGCAGCTCGACTTCTTGCGCGCGGCGCTGACGCGGGTGCGCGACGAGAAATACGCGGGCGCGCTGATCCTGGGGCACCACCACCCGACCTACACCGCCGGCAGCAAGCACGGCTGGAGCCCGACGGTGCGCACCCAGGTGGACGCGATCTGCGCCGAGGTGGGCGTGTGGCCGCACGCGGTGTTGTCGGCGCACGCCCACAACTACCAGCGGTTCACCCGGATGCTAGACGGGCGGGCGACGCCGTATGTGATCGCGGGCAATGGCGGTCACGGGCTGGCCAGGCTCGCCAAGAAGGGGGCGACGGCGGTGCGGGCGCCGATGCGGCTCGACACGGCGGGTGCCGACGGGCAGGTGCAGCTCGAGAACTACGACGACCAGAACTATGGGTATCTCCGCATCCTGGCGACGGCGACGCAGTTGCGGATCGAGTATCACCCGGCCAGCGACGGCGGTGGCGCCAAGACGCCGGACGATTCCGTGACGATCGACCTCGCGTCACGGCAGATCGTGGCGTTCCGGGACGCGGTGGGCGAGGCGACGGCAATGCCGGACCCGCAGCCACCGAGTCACACCCGGAAAGGGCGCGGTCAGGGGTAAGGGTGCTGGTGCGCGGTCGACACGACTCAGAGCCAGTCGACCTTGCCTCCCGGATAGAAGGCAGCGCTCACCGTTGCCCTCGGCCCGGTGTCGAGGACCAATACATCGAGTGCACGCCAGTTCTGTGCCTGACGAGGCTCTCCCAAAGGTGGTGACGTGGAGAAGAGCAGGTCCGACGTCGGCGAGCAGACGATCAGCGCGACGCACGTAGAGGATGGGGTCACCTCGCCGTTCGCTCAAAACTGCACGCTAAGCAGTGATGTGCGTTAAGAAGAGAATCGGTGAGCGCTTTCTTCGAGATCAGCCTGCCAATCGACCCGGGTCTCTGGCAGAACGGGCACACATTCCAGGAGGGGGTGGTCCAGCAACTCTCGAGCGAGGCTCAAAGACCCGCCAACGAGGGTGAACGTGAGATCGTAGTCGGAGCAGACGAGCCAGCTTCGGTCTTCGGGAAACCAGTGGGTCGGCGTAAGACGGGCTCCTAACGCCTCGTTCGGGAACAGGCTCACCTCGTCAAGCAAGCCCTCAAACAGCTTGTCGGCTTGCCAATCCGTGGTTGCGAGTAACCAGAAATGAAAGAAGGTGCGATCGGTATCGGTATGGCGGCATAGGACGGAAGCCAGCGCGTCACGTTCAGGGCCGTCGATACAGCCTTCCTGCGGGCCGAGCAGACGCCTTGGCCAGCTTCCGCCCGGAAACTGGCGGGTAAATGACTGGGCGCTGATTGTCGGCACAAAGGACAGCCCGAGCCGTCCGGCCAACTTGGACCAGCGTATCCGAACGGGGCGAGAGCCGGGATGGCTGCCGCCGTAAACCAGTGTGGATTGGCTGAGAGCGTCCGCAAGAGTCCGCTCGATTCCCGTCTTGGGGGCGGGCGTAGGATCCATGGCCTCGTCTTTCTCTTGCCAGGTCAGCTCCTTGTCCTCCACCGAGAGGTCTTCATTGATGGGATGAAGGACCTTCGTGTACGACGGGAAGATCGGCGGGATGCAGCCCGCCACGGTGCTGTTCGTGGCCGGTGTCATTTTCACGATGCCTTCTGAAATCCAGCTGCAATCGGAGAGGGTTGTAAGTAGCCTCATGGATGGTTCCCGAGCGCGACCCTATGCTGTGTTAGGATGCGTGACACAATGTGCTGGCTGACCGCGTAGAGCCGAACCATGTCGACGCCGGACTTGCATCCGGTGAGGACACTTTCGGCCATCTCGTGCTTCGCCCGTATCGTTTCTGATCCTTGCCTATCGACATTCAACAACTTCGCAATGGGTGCGTCTAGGACATCTCCCGCAACATCTCAATGAACGCGCGCAACCCCGGCGGCACGTGGCGGTGGCCGGGATAGTAGAGGAACAGGCCGGGGATCCACGGGCACCAATCCTCCAGCACGATCTCCAACGCCCCGCGCTCGACGTGGGGCCGTGCCGTGCGGTCCGACACGTAGGCGATGCCGAGCCCCGCCACCGCCGCCTCGGCCATCAGCTCGACGTGGTCGAGCGTCAGCGCGCCGGGCACGTCGATGGTCAGCTCCTGGCCGTGGCGCGAAAACTCCCAGCGGAACGGCTTGCCGCTCGGCAGGCGGAAGCGGATGCAGGCGTGGCCCATCAGGTCGTCCGGCGCCATCGGTCGCGGCCGCGCGGCGAGGTAGCCGGGCGAGGCGACGGCGACGAACCGGGTCTCGGCCCCGAACCGCACCGCGACCATGTCGCGCGGCACCGCCTCGCCCAGCCGGATGCCGGCGTCGAAACCCTCGGCCACCACGTCGACCAGCCGGCCCTCGGTCACCAAGTCGAGCGCCATTTCCGGGTAGCGCGTCAAAAACGTCGGCACGACCGTCTGCAGCAGCAACCGGGCCGCGACTTCGCTGGTGTTGATCCGCAGGGTGCCGCTCGGGCGGCTCCGGAACGACTCCACTTCCTCCAGCGCTTGGTCGAAATCGTGCAACACCGGGCGCAGCCGCGACACGAGCCGCTCGCCGGCCTCGGTCGCCGACACGCTGCGGGTCGTCCGGTGCAGCAGGCGCACGCCCATGGTGGCCTCCAGCGTCCGCATCATGTGGCTGAGCGTGGACGGCGAAAGCCCCAGTTCGTCGGCCGCCTTGCGGAAGCTGCGGTGGGCGACGATGGCGGCCAACGCCGCGAGGTCGGCCAGCGCGGGGCGGCTATTCATGGCCGGATTTCAGCAGCTCATGCGACATCGCACCGATAGTAGCAGGAATGGCGCGAGCCTACGTTCTGCCACACAACCTCTTAGGGATTTAGAAAATGGCAAAGACTTGGTTCATCACCGGCACGTCCGCCGGCCTGGGGCGGGCGCTGACCGAGGTGCTGCTGGCGCGCGGCGACCGCGTGGCGGCGACGCTGCGCCGGGTCGCGGCACTCGACGACCTGCAGGCGACCTACGGCGACCGCCTCTGGGTGGCGCCGCTCGACATCACCGACACGGCCGCGATCCGGGCGACGCTCGGTCGGGCGTTCGCCGAGCTGGGGCGGATCGACATCGTGGTCAACAACGCGGGCTACGGCCTGTTCGGCGCGGCGGAGGAGGTCGACGACGACCAGATCCGGCGGCAGATCGACACCAACCTCGTCGGCTCGAGCCAGGTGATCCGCGCCGCCCTGCCGCACCTGCGCGCGCAGGGCGGCGGGCGCATCCTGCAGCTGTCGTCGACCGGCGGCCAGTTCACATTCCCGAACTTCAGCATCTACCACACCACCAAGTGGGGCATCGAGGGCTTCGTCGAGACGGTGGCGCAGGAGGTGGCGCCGTTCGGCATCGAGCTCACCATCGTCGAGCCCGGTGCTACCAAGACGAGCTTTGGCGACGCGATGGTAAGCCCGCCGCCGATGGCCGTGTACGACGACACTCCCGCCGGCGACGTGCGCCGCGCCGTGGCGGCCCGCGCGTTTCCCATTCCGGGCGATCCCGACAAGGTGGTGCGCGCGATGATCGACTCCGTGGACCAACGCCCCGCGCCGCTCCGGCTGTCGCTCGGCAGCGACACCTACACGCTGATCCATGCGGCGCTGACGAAACGGCTTGCGGCGCTCGAGGCGCAGCGGGATATCGCGTTCTCGACCGATGCAGACTGATCGACATGGGGAGTGCCGCGTGGACCGACCCGATTGCATCCGGCACTGGTCCGACCTCGAACAGGCCGACGACGCCCACTACCCCGACGACGCCGAGCTGCTGTCGATCGGGCGCCGCTCGGCAAGCGGCTCGGCCTGACACGCCTCGGCATCCACCACGAGCGGTTGCCGCCGGGCCGCCGCACCTCCTACCCGCACGCCGAGAGCGCCGAGGAGGAGTTCGTGTTTGTCCTCGAGGGCGCGCCCGACGTCTGGATCGACGGCCACCTGCACCGCTTGCGCGCGGGAGAGTCGGTCGCGTTTCCCGCCGGCACCGGGATGTCCCACACGTTCATCAACAACACCGATCGCGAGGTCCGCCTGCTGGTCATCGGCGAGGCGAGCAAGCCGAAAAACCGCCTTCACTACCCGAAGAACACGGCCCACGCCGCGACCATCGCGGATCGCTGGATCGACCCTCCGGTCGCAGCACTCGGCCCGCACGACGGCCGGCCTTGATCTGCTACTGCGGCAGGCAGGCCGCGCGGAACCGGGCAAACGCGCGGACCCGGTGGTTGTCCGCGTCCTTCTCCACCGGGCTCATCTCGCCAAACGTCCGGTCGCCAAACGGCACGAACATCGGGTCATAGCCAAAACCGTTCTCGCCACGCGGTGGCCAGACCAGCTGGCCGTCGATCGCCCCGTCGTACACCGCGTCCGTGCCATCCGGCCACGCCAGGCACAGCACGCTCACGAACCGCGCCGAGCGGTCGGCGGCATCGCCCAGCTCCGCCTGCACCCGCGCCATGGCGGCGTAAAAGTCGCGGCCCGAACCGTCCGGCCGCTCCGCCCAGCGCGCCGAATAGATACCGGGCGCGCCGCCCAGTGCCGTCACGCAGATGCCAGAATCGTCGGCTAGCGCCGGCAATCCCCGTGCCGCCGCCGCATGGGCTTTTAGCCGCGCGTTGCCGACCAAATCGGGCTCGGTCTCCTCCGGCTCCGGCAGGCCGAGGTCGCCGGCGCTGACCGCGTCGAGCCCGAACGGGGCAAGCAGCGCCGCCATTTCGCGTAGTTTGCCGGTGTTGTGGGTGGCGATCACCAGCCGGTCGCCGCGCCGTAGCCTCATCCGCCGATCGCCGCCCGCTGCAGCGCGAACAGCTCTGCCGTTCCCGCCCGCGCCAGCGCCAGCAACTCGTCGAACTGCGACTGCGCGAACGGGGTCTTCTCGGCGGTGGCCTGAATTTCCACGATGCCGCCCTCGGCGAGAATGAAATTCGCGTCGGCCTCGGCCCCAGAATCCTCGGCGTAGTCGAGGTCCAGCACCGCCTGGCCGCCGACCAGCCCGCAGCTGATCGCCGCCACCTGCCCGATCAGCGGGACCGCCTTGATCACCCGCGTCTCCACCAGCTTGGCGAACGCCAGCCGCAGCGCCACCCACGCCCCGGTGATCGCGGCACACCGGGTGCCGCCGTCGGCGTTCAGCACGTCGCAGTCGAGCGTAACGGTCAGCTCGCCCATCGCCGCCCGGTCGGTCACCGCCCGCAGCGACCGGCCGATCAGCCGCTGGATCTCCTGCGTCCGCCCCGACTGCTTGCCCCGCGCCGCCTCGCGGTCGCCGCGCGTGTGCGTGGCCCGGGGCAGCATGCCGTATTCCGCCGTCACCCAGCCCTGGCCGGTGCCGCGCAGGAACGGTGGCACCCGGCCCTCGACGCTGGCCGCGCACAGCACCTCGGTGCCGCCCATGCGGATCAGCACGCTGCCCTCGGCGTGGTGCGAGAAGCCGGGCTCGATCGAGACGGTCCGCAGCGCGTCGCGCGCCCGGCCGGAGGAGCGGGTCAGAGTGTCCGACATTGCGGCCAAAAATCCTTGTTGGAATGGGAGGCGTGCTACATCAGCCGATCGAACCCGGCAAACCGCGCACCTTGAACGATTCTCCCCGCACCACTCCGCTCGACGCCCGCGCCAGCGCGATCTTGCGTGAGGTCGTGGAAGAATACGTGGCCACCGGCGAGCCGGTCGGCAGCCGCACACTGGCCCGCCGGCTGCCGATGACGCTGAGCCCGGCCAGCATCCGCGCGGTGATGGCCGACCTGACCGACGCCGGCCTGCTGTTCGCGCCACACACCTCGGCCGGCCGCCTGCCGACCGACCAGGGGCTGCGGCTGTTCGTCGACGGCCTGCTGCAGTTCGGCGAGATCGCCGACGACGACCGCGAGGCGATCGGCGGCGCGCTGGCCGCCTCCGGCCGCAGCCTGGAAGACACGCTGGGCGAGGCGTCCCGCTTGCTCGGCGGCCTCAGCCAGGCGGCGGGGCTGGTGCTGGCGCCGAAGCTGGACGGGGCGCTGCGGCACATCGAGTTCGTGGCGCTCGGTTCCGGCCGCGCCCTGGTGGTGCTGGTGGCGGCCGACGGCCGGGTGGAGAACCGGGTGATCGACATCCCACCCGGGGTGCCGCCGTCCGCCTTGCAGATGGCCGGCAACTACCTCAACGCAAAACTGTCGGGACGCACGCTGGACCAGGTGTCGGCCGCCGTCGCGGCCGACATGGCGGCGGACCGAACGGCGCTCGACGGCCTGTCGGCGCAGATCGTGGCGACCGGGCTCGCCACCTGGGCCAGCGACGGCGTGGGTGCTCGCGGCGGCAGCCTGATCGTGCGCGGGCAGGCGCGGCTGCTGGCCGACGTCACCGCGATCGAGCGGTTGAGCGCGATCCAGCGGCTGTTCGAGCGGCTGGAGACGCAGGAGACCATGCTGCGCCTGCTGGAACTGGCCGAGCAGTCGGACGGCGTGCAGATCTTCATCGGCGCCGAGAGCGGGGTCATGGGCGCGTCCGGCCTGTCGATGGTGGTCGCGCCGGCGCGCGGGGCCGACCGGCGCATCGTCGGCGCGATCGGGGTGATCGGGCCGAGCCGGATCAACTACGGCCGCATCATCCCGGTGGTCGACTACACCGCGCGGGTGATCGGCGCGTTGCTGGGCGGCCCGGCGGCGACGGCGAAGTCGGAATAGACGCTACGGACGGGGCAGCAGCGTGACCGTGGCGCTCTTGCAGACGTCGATCCCGGTCACATCCTGGTCCGCCAGCTTGCCGCCGTAGATCACGTGCGCGTCGAACTTGCAGACCCCGCGTGGCCGGGTCAGCTGCACTCCGATCGTGCCGCCGTCGGCCAGCACGTCGCGGTCGAGCACATCCGGGCCGCGCTCGCCGTTGTCGGGAAACAGATACAACTGGCGCACCGCATGGCCCGCGTGGTTGACCACCATGAGCTTCACCGTCTCGCCCCCGGCGCCGGGCGGCACGGTCAGCGTGTCGGCCGTCGTCCAGCCCGGCTGGATCACGACGCCGCCCATGGCGCACAAGTCGAGGCCACGCCGTTCCTCGGCGCTGCGGTTGTCGAACACCACCCGGAGGTCGGCGATGCAGGTGCCGCGATAGGTCACGTCCGCCTTGTCGGCCACCGAGAGGCTGTCGCCGAGCAGGTCGGCACCCCAGTCGCCGCTGTCGGCCGGCGAGACGAACACCTGCTGGATCGGCCGCGCCGACGCGTTGGCCAGCGTGACCCGGTGGCTGGCCCCCTTGCTCACCTTCGGCCGGATCACGGTGGTGCCGTCGAACATGACCAGGTGGGCGCGGCAGAGGTCGACGCCGTGCCGCTCCTCCTCGCTCGCGTCGTCATACACCGCCTGCACGTCGAAGCGGCAGTCGCGCAAGTGGCCAAGGCGGATGCGGGTGCTCTCGCCGGGTCCGATCCTATGGTCGCCGAGCCGCTCCTCGCCCCACTCGTCGACGTTGGCGGGCGAGATGTAGACCTCCTGCACCGGGCGGCGCGCGTGGTTGACGATCACCGCCTCCCGCTCCGGCTCGAGCTCGGCGCGCGCCGGGAGTGCCGCGCAGGCGAGCAGTAGACACAACCACGGGACGGCACGACGCATCGGCACCTCGGCAACGTGTCTTGGATGGCACCTGTTCATACGTGGTCGTCGACGAGCACGATGCGTTCGGTTGCGTCGTGATGCTGCAAACCTATTTGTGTGGCATGGCAAGCACACCAGTGCCGGACGACAAGCCGGCCGTTCCCCCCGCTGATCCCCCGTCCCCCGAGCCGCTGCCGCCCGAAGTCGGTGGGGCACCCGGGCCCGAGCCGACCCGCTACGGCGATTGGCAGCACAAGGGCCGAGTCACCGACTTCTGACCGGTTTTGATCCGGCTCTGGTCGGGCGATAGCCGCGTGATGCTGTCCCTGCACGCACGGCTGCACCCTACCAGGACTGGCTGGCCGGCACGCTGCCCCGGGCGTGCTCCCCCAGGCGCTGGCCCGGCTGGAGGCGGCGACGGTCGCGCGGGTGGTGGCGGCCAGCGGCGGCAATCGGACGGAGGCGGCGCGACGGCTCGGCATCCATTGGCAGTTGCTGCATGCTAGCTGTCCGCGCGTGAGCTCGGTAGGACAGGATCGTCGATGTCTCGACTGCTGCGGCTGGAGCGCGTCCTCGAGGCGGTGCTGTTCGGCAGTCGCTGGTTGCTGGCGCCGTTCTGCCTAGGCTTGGCGATCAGCCTGATCGTGTTGCTGTGCAATTTCGCGTGGGCCACGGTCGACCTGTTCCTGCACGGCATCCAGGGTAGCCAGGACCACCTCATCATTGCCGTGCTCGGCCTGATCGACGTCTCGCTGATGGCGAACCTGGTGCTGATTGTGATTTTGCCGGCTACGAGAACTTCGTCAGCCGCATGGACCAGCACGACCACCCGGATCGCCCGTCGTGGATGGGGCATGTTGGGTTCAGCGAGCTGAAGCTGAAGCTGATGGCCAGCATCGTCGCAATCTCGGCCATCCACCTGCTCGAGGATTTCATGAACACGCCGAGCCTGGCCGACCGCGACCTGGCGTGGCGCGCCGGACTACACGTGATCTTCGTCGTCAGCGGGCTGCTGCTGGCGGTGATGGACCGGATCGCGAGCGGCACCGGCAAGCAGCCCTAGCCCGTTATCGCACCATTAGTGATTGCGTATTATTAACTACGTGTCGGCGCACGCCGTTCCTATATCGAAGGCGGTTGGCGCATGCACGAGGTCTCGGCGAGAGTGGTTCAAGGTTTCAGGATATCGACGGCCGGTGCGATGGCGGTCGGATCGCTCGCGGGCGTGCTTGTGGCGCTCCTGGCGTGCGGTGCGGCGGCGTTCGGGATGGAGCAGGCCGGGACCGGCCTGCTGGATCTCGACATCATCCAATACGGCCCGTTGTGTGCCGCCGTCGGCGGCGCGATCGCGGGTGGCACCTGGGCACATCGCGGCAGCCCGCGCGTGATAATTCGTCGTCAGCGGCCGGTGCTGTTCGACGAACTGCGTGACCGGCTATCCCGGCAGTAACCCCACCATCCGCTCCGCCTCCGCCACGATCGGGTCGGCGATGGCGGCTGCTCGTTGCGCGCCGGCCCGCAATGTCGCATCGACATGGCCCGGATCGGCCAGCAACCGCTTGGTCTCGGCGGCGATCGGCGTGAGCTTGGCGACCAGCAGCTCGGTCAGCGCCCGCTTGTAGTCGCCAAAACCCTTGCCGCCGTGTTCGCGCAGGACCGCCGTCGCGTCGACGTCGGCCAGCGCCGCATAGATCGCGACGAGGTTGCGCGCCTCGGGGCGGTGCTCCAGCCCCTCGGGCGACGACGGCAGCGGCTCCGGGTCGGTCTTCGCCCGCCGGATCTTTAGCGCGATCGTGTCGGCGTCGTCGGTCAAGTTGATCCGGCTCTGGTCGGACGGATCGGACTTGCTCATCTTCTTCATGCCGTCACGCAGGCTCATCACGCGCGACGCCGGGCCCAGGATCAGCGGCTCGATCTCCGGAAAGAACCGCTCGCCGCCGTTGTAGTCGAAGTTGAACTTCTCGGCGATGTCGCGCGCCAGTTCCAGGTGTTGGCGCTGGTCGTCGCCGACCGGCACTTGGGTCGCGTGGTAAGCCAGGATGTCGGCCGCCATTAGGTTCGGGTAGACGAACAGCCCGGACGAGACGTTCTCCTTGTCCTTGCCCGACTTGTCCTTGAACTGGGTCATCCGGTTCAGCCAGCCCATGCGGGCGACGCAGGTGAACAGCCAGCCGAGCCGGACGTGCGCGTGGACCGCCGACTGGTGGAACAGGATATGCGCGTCCGGGTCGATGCCGCAGGCGAGGTAGCTGGCGGCCAGCTCGCGGGTCTGGGTCGCGAGCCGCTTCGGGTCCTGCCACGCGGTGATCGCGTGCAGGTCGACGACGCAGAACAAGCACTCGGCGTCGGCCTGCAGCGCCACCCAGTTGCGGATCGCGCCCAAGTAGTTGCCGAGCGTCGGCACGCCGGTGGGCTGGATGCCGGAGAAGATGCGGGGACGGGTCATGGCGGCGTTCTCCGGCACGCGTTGATCAGCGTCAACGGCGGCGGCGCAGCACCGTCCGCGCGTCGAACGCGCCGAGCAGTTGGCCCGCGACCGCGTAGACGACCGCCGCCAGCGCGAGCAGCGCGAGCAACGCCGCACCACGTGGCAGGGCGGCCAGCGACATCGCCGCCGGGAACGCCTGGTTCAGCAAGCCCACCGCGACCGCCATCGCCATCCCGGCCGCCGTCATGCCAAGCGTGCGCCGCCGCAGCGCCGCATCGCTGGCGAAATGGCCGCGCCGCGCCAGCAGCACGACCAGTCCGGCGACGTTGAACCAGGCCGCCAGCGCTGAGGCCAATGCCGGACCCTGCGCCTGCAACGGCCGCATGAACAGCAGGTTGAGCGCCAGGTTGAGCCCGATCGACGCCATGCCGATCCGCACCGGCGTGCCGGTGTCGCCGCGCGCGAAGAACCCCGGCACCAGCACTTTGACCAGCACGAACGCCGGCAGCCCGACCGCGTACGCCTGCAACGCCCGCGCCGACAGGTGGACCGCCGCCGCATCGAACCGGCCGTAGCCGAACAACGTGGCCAGGATCGGCTCGGCCACCACGACCAACCCCAACGCGGCCGGGATGGTCAGCACCAGCGCATACTCGATCGCCCGGTTCATGGTGGCCAGAGCGACCGCCGGCTGCGGCCCCATCACCTGCCGCGACAGGGTGGGCAGCAGCGCCGTGCCGACCGCCGCGCCGATCACGCCGAGCGGCAGCTGGTTGATCCGGTCGGCGTAGTATAGCACCGACACCGTGCCGGCCGGCAGCAGCGAGCCGATGATGACGTCGACCGACAGGTTGAGCTGGGTGACCCCCGCGCCGAGCAGCCCCGGCCCCATCCGCCGCAACAGCGTCTTTACCCGCGGTGTCAGCCTGGGGCGCGGCAGGTGCAGGCGCAGCCCGGCCCGGCGCACCGCCCACGCGACCAGGCCGAGCTGGAAGAACCCGCTGACGCTGACGCCGACCGCCATCGCGTGCCCGGCGGTCGGCAGGACGCGAAGCAAGCCCAGCATGAAGCCGATCGAGGTCAGGTTGTACAGCACCGGCGCCGCAGCGGCGGCGGCGAAGCGGTCGAGGCCGTTGAGGATGCCGCTCATCACCGCGACCAGGCAGATCAGCGGCATGTAGGGGAAGGTGACCCGCCCCAGCGCCACCACCAGCCGGAACTTCTGCGGGTCGTGGGCGAAGCCGGGGGCGAGGGCTGCCATCACCTGCGGCATGAAGATCTCGGCCAGCAGGGTGAGCCCGATCAGCCAGAACGCCAGCACCGCCATCGCCTCCTCGGCGAAGTGCCCGGCGCTGGCGCGGCCCTCGGTGGTCAGCAGGCCGGTAAAGCTGGGCACGAAGGCGGCGTTGAACGCGCCCTCGCCGAACAGCCGGCGGAACAGGTTGGGCAGGCGGTTGGCGACGAAGAACGCGTCGGCCACCAGCCCAGCGCCGAGGAAGCTCGCCAGCAGCGTGTCGCGGACGAGGCCGAGCACGCGGCTGACCATGGTCCAGCCGCCGACCGTTAAGATGCCACGCAGCATGCTATTCGGCCGTGAGCCGCACGATGCGCTTCCCCTCGCCGGGATCGCGATTGCCGAGCCGGGACAGCAACGCGGACAGGATCGGCTCCAGCTCGGTCGCGAACCCGAACGGCGGGTTGACGACGACCAGCCCGCAGCCGTTCAGCCGCGCCGGATCGAGCGGCTCGCGCAGCCAGAATTCCACCGCGACGGCGTCAGGCACCGCGATGTCGGCGTGCAGCGCCCGCACCGGCGCCCGATGCTTGATCGGATACCACGCCAGCGTCGTCGCCCCGGGCATCCGTTCGTGCGCGACCCGGATCGCCTGCGCCACGCGGGCCGCCTCGTCGGGCGCCTCGTAGGGCGGGTCGATCAGGACCAGCGCCCGCCTCAGCGACGCCGGCGGCAGCAGCGCGCCGATCGCCTCGTAGCCGTCGCGAAGATGGACCGCCGTCTGCGGGTCGCGGAAAAACCGGCGTCGGAGTAGTGCCGCATCCTCGGGGTGCAGTTCGCAGCACGCCAGCCGATCCTGCTGCCTGAGCATCGCGCGAATCAGCGCCGGGCTGCCCGGATAGAGGTCGCGGGCGGCCAGCGCCACATAGTCCAGCAAGGCGAGCGGCGGGTTGTCGAGGAGACGAAAAATGCCGTCGCGCGCCTCGCCGGTGCGCCGGGCCGGGTCCGCGCCGAGGTCGTAGCGGCCGGCGCCGGCGTGGGTGTCGAGCACGAACACCCCGGCCGGCTTGCGCTGCAGGGCGGCCAGGCACCACACCAGAATCGAGTGTTTGAAGCAGTCCGCGAAATTGCCGGCGTGGAAGGCGTGGCGGTAGTTCACGCGGCGCGCATCTCGTCGAGCGGCCAGCGCGGGCGGGGCGCGTGGTCGAGGCCGTCCGACAACCCGAGCCGCAACCGCTCGATCGCGCACCAGGCGACCATCACCGCGTTGTCGGTGCACAGCCGGATCGGTGGTGCGAGCAGCGGCAGCGGGGCCAGCGCCGCCGTCAACGCGGCGCGCACGGTGGCGTTGGCGGCCACGCCCCCGGCCACCACGGCGCAGGTCGCGTCCGGCAGCATGTCTCGCGCATGGCGGGCACGGTCGGCCAGCACGTCGGCGACGGCGGCCTGGAACGACGCGGCCATGTCCGCGGCGTCCCGCGCCGGCAATGCCCCCGCCGGATAGGATTCTAGTTTCCGCGCAACGGCGGTCTTGAGGCCGGAAAACGAAAAGTCGCAACCGGGGCGGCCCAGCAGCGGGTGGGGCAGATCGACCGCCGAAGCGTTGCCGCCAAATGCCAGCCGCTCCAGCGCCGGACCGCCCGGCCAGGGCAGGCCCAGCAGTTTCGCCACCTTGTCGAACGCCTCGCCTACCGCGTCGTCGATCGTGGTGCCGAGCCGGCGGTAGCGGCCGACGCCCTCGACCGCGACGCACTGGCAGTGTCCGCCCGACAGCAGCAGCAACAGGTACGGGAAGTCCACCGGCGTCGCGGACAGGCCGGGCAGGCGGGCGGTCAGCGCGTGCGCCTCCAGGTGGTTGACCGCTACGAAGGGCACGCCGGCCGCCAGCGCGATCCCCTTCGCGACGCCGCTGCCGACGATCAGGCCGCCGATCAGCCCCGGCCCGGAACTGGCCGCCACCGCGCTCAGATCGGCGATGCCGATCCCGGCGCGCGCCACCACGCTTGCGACCATGGCCGGCAGGTGCGCCAGGTGCGCCCGCGCCGCGACCTCCGGCACCACGCCGCCGAACGCCGCGTGTTCCGGCTGGCTCAGCACCGCCTCGGCCAGCACGACCCCGTCCGCGTCCAGCACGGCGGCGGCGGTCTCGTCGCACGACGTCTCGATGCCCAGCACCGGACCCCTGCCGGTCCACCCCGCGTGCGCCATCTTTGCTTCCATACCACCGAGGTTCTAGAGCAGCCGCATGTCCGCCGCCCACCCCGTCCTCCCCGTCCGTGCCCCGGGGCAGCGGCTGGCGCCACATGGCCGCGACCTGCCGTTGCGGGTCGGCACCCGCCCGTCGCCGCTGGCGCTCGTGCAGACCCGCGCGTTCCTCGGCATGCTGCGCCAGTTCTGCCCGGCGCTGCACGGGATCGAGATGTTCGAGGAGCACGCGATCCGCACCACCGGCGACGCGGTGCAGGACCGGCGGCTGGCCGAGATCGGCGGCAAGGGGCTGTTCGCCAAAGAGATCCACGAGGCGCTGTCCGACCGCCGGATCGACTTCGCCGTGCACAGCCTGAAGGATCTGGAGACGACGTTGCCGCCCGGCATCGTGTTGGCCTGCGTGCTGCCGCGCGAGGACGCCCGCGACGCGCTGATGCTGCCGCCCGGCCACGGCCCGGTCGATCCGGCCGACCCGTATGCCGCCATCGCGCGTCACGCGGTGATCGGCACCAGCTCGCCCCGCCGCCGGGCGCAGTTGTTGCACGCCCGCCCCGACCTGCGTGTCGAACTGCTGCGCGGCAACGTCCACACCCGGCTCGACAAGCTGGCGCGCGGCGTGTGCGACGCGAGCGTGCTGGCGCTGGCCGGGCTGCGGCGGCTGGGTCTGGAGACGGTCGCGGCCAGCGTGCTGGAGCCGGAGCGGATGCTGCCGTCGGCCGGGCAGGGCATGGTCGGCGTGACCGTGCGCGAGGGCGACGCCGACCTGCGCGACATGCTGTTTGGGATTGAAGACACGCGCGCCCACGCCGTCGCGGTCGCCGAGCGGGCGTTGCTGGCCGAGCTCGACGGCTCGTGCCGCACGCCGATCGGCGGCTACGCGACACTCGGCTCGGACGACATGGCGCCGACCGCCAAGCCGACGCGGCTGACCTTGACCGGGCTGGTGGCCCGTCCCGACGGCTCGTTCCTGCTGCGCCGGACGCTCAGCGGTCCGATCGCCGACGGCGTGCGGATTGGTCGGGAGCTGGGCCGCAGCCTGCGCGCCGACAGCCCGGCCGACATCTTCGAGCCATAGGTGGCGGCCCGCGTGGTGCTGGTGACGCGGCCGCTGCCCGAGGCCGAGGCGACGGCGGCGCGGGTGGCTGCCCTCGGCTGGACGCCACTGCTCGCGCCGGCGCTGCGGATCCAGACTCGGGCGATAAAATTGCCGCCGGGACCGATCCAGGCGGTGCTGCTGACCAGCGCCAACGCGGTGCCGAGCCTGCCGCCCTCGCTGCACGGACGGCCGTTGCTGGCGGTGGGCGACGCCACGGCGGCACGGGCGCGCGCGGCCGGGTTCTGGCGGGTCAGCAGCGCCGGGCGCGATGCGGCGGCGCTGGCGGCGCTGCTGCCGATGGCCGCCGACCCCGAGCGCGGGGCGTTGCTGCTGGTGGTCGGCGAGGGCCAGGGCCTGCTGTTGGCCGCCGCCGCCCGCGCGCGTGGCTTCGAGGTGATCCGCCGCGTGGCGTACGCGGCACACCCGGTCGGCGTGCTGCCGGCGGCGACGATGGCGGCGTTGCGGGACGGCTTGGTCGGCGCGGCGCTGTTCTTTTCGGCGATGTCGGCGCAGGCGTTCGGGCGGGCCGTGGCGCGGCACCGCATCGCCGCCACTTTCGCCCGGGTGCGCGCCGTGACGCTGTCGCCGGCGGTCGCGGCGGCGCTGCCCCCCTTGCCGTTTGCGGACATCCGTGTTGCATCCGCCCCCACACAAGATGAGCTGCTGGCATGTCTGACGTAGTTGAACCCTTGTCCAGCGAGCCGCCGGCGCCGATCCCGCCCGGGGTGGAACGTGATCCCCCGGCGGAGCTCCAGCGTGGTGGCCGCAGGGCCTCGCGCGTTCTGCTCGCCATCGGGTTCTTGCTCCTGGTAGGGTTTGGGGCGTGGCTGTTCGTCCGCGAGCGTGCCCTGGAGGCGCGGCTGGCCCACGCCGAGCAGGCGCAAAGCGCCGGAGATCCGGCCCGCCTGACCGCGTTCGAGGACGCGTTGCGCGCCGAAACCGCCCACACCGCCGAGCTCGAAAAGCAGCTCGACGCGCTACAGGTGGACGTCCGCCGGATCGATGGCGCCACACACCCGTCCGATGCCGGCGCGCTGGAGAGCCGGGTCAAGATTTTAGAGGACAAGGCTTCGGCGGCTCCACCCGCGCCCGACCTCGCCCCGCTCGAGGCGCGGCTGAAGGCGGTCGAGGACAAGCCGACGACGGTGGCCGACCCCGCGCTGCCCGGCCGCCTCGACGCGGTGAACGGCCAGCTCGACGCGCTCGGCAAGAAGCTTGCGACGGCGCAGTCGGACGCGCAGGCGGCGCAGGCCGGCGCGCAATCCGCCCAGCAGGCCGCCGTCGCCGCCCAGACCCGCGCCGACGCCGTGCTGGCCCGCGCCGCCGCGACCGCCGCACTCGACGCCGGCAAGCCGCTTGGCAAGCTGGCCACGACCAACCCCGTCCTGGCGAGGTTCGCGACCGAGGCGCCGCCGACCGAGGCGTCGCTGCGGCTGTCGTTCGACGCGGCGGCCAAGGCGGCGACCTCGGCCAGCCAGCCGTCCACCGCCGGCGAGAGTTTTGGCCAACGGATGCTGACCCGCGCGTCGTCGCTGGTGACGGTGCGCCAGGGCGACCGCGTGCTGGTGGGCGCGCCCGCCGCGACCACGCTCAGCGCCGCCAAGGCGAAGTTGCAGGCGGGCGACCTGGCCGGCGCGCTGGCGACACTCGACGGGTTGGACCCGCCGGCCGCCGCCGCGCTCGCGGATTGGCGAAGCCACGCGCAAAGCCTGCTCGACCTCCGCGCGGCGCTCGCGAACGAACAGCTCGGCGCGCCCTGATGGCGGTGATCCTGTGGGTGCTCGTGCTGATCACGGCCGCCGTCTCGCTGGCGTGGTGGCTGTCGGCGTTGCCCGGCACGGTAGTGGTGACGCTGGCCGGCACCACGATCGAGACCGCGACGCCGCTCGCCCTGGTGGCGGTGGTGTTGCTCGTGCTGCTGCTGCTGGGCGTGCTGTCGCTGCTGGCGTGGCTGTTCGGCTCGCCCCGCCGGTTCGGCCGCTGGAGTGGACGCCGGCAGCGGGGGCGCGGCGACCTCGCGGTGACGCGGACGCTGACCGCGCTCGCGGCGGGCGAGCAGTCGACCGCGAGGAAGGAGGCCAAGCGCGCCCGCGTGGCCCTCGGCGACACTCCGCAGACGCTGCTGCTGGCGGCCGAGGCGGAGCGTCTGTCGGGCGACGACGCGGCGGCGGCCACCCTGTACAACACGATGGCCGAACGCGACGATTCTGGCCTGCTCGGCCTGCGCGGGCTGTTCCGGCAGGCGATTAACCGGCAGGATTACGACGGCGCGGCCGAGATCGCGCGCCGGGCCGACCGGGTGCATCCGGGCGGCAACTGGCTGCGCGAGGAGCGGGCGGCGCTGGCGGTGCGCGCCGGCGACTGGCGGCAGGCGCAGGCGCTGGCCGGCCCCGGCGCGCCGCTCGCGACGTATGCCGTGGCGGCGGCCGAGGCGGCGAGCGATCTGGACGACGGTCTGCGGCTGGCGCGGGCGGCTTACAAGGCGCACCCCGATTTCAGCCCGGCGGCGCTGGCGTACGCGCGGCGGTTGCGCGCGGCGGGACGGGACGTGAAGGCGATGGACGTGCTGCGCGAGGTGTGGGCGCGGGCGCCGACCGCGGATGTGGCAGCGTACGCGCTGGAACCCGAGACCGACCCGCAGGCCCGGCTGCGCCGCGGCAACCGGCTGGCGGCGGGCAACTCCGACCACCTCGAGACGCACCTGCTGCTGGCGCGCCTGTTGCTGGACGCGGACTTGCCGGCGGAGGCGCGGCGGCATCTGGAGGTGGCGCGCGAACGCGGTGAACAGCAGCGGCGGTATTGGCTGCTGCTGGCCGACCTGGAGGGCATCGAGCGCGGCGACACCGAGATCGGCCGGCTCGCGCAACGCGACGCGCTGCGGCACGCGGCCGACGCGCAGGGTGACGCGGCGTGGCACTGCGAGCAGTGCGGCACGGCGCTCGACGGCTGGCGCGCGACCTGTCCGCATTGCGGCATCACGGGGCGGGTGCAGTGGGGGTCGGGACGCGAGACGTCGCTGTTGCCGATGGAGCTGACGCCGGCTGCGACGGGGTTGCTGACGTGAGCGACTAAGACAGCGACGTCCTCAAATGGTCGGAGCACCCGGCGACGCTGCTGCGGCATGTCGCGGCCGGCAAGCGGCTGCCGGCGAACGACATTCTCGATTGGGCCAACATCATTGGCGAGGTCGAGAGTGTCGTTTGTTCCGAACTCCACTCCGTCGAGAGTCTGCTGACGCAGGCGATGCGGCACCGGCTGAAACAGCAGGCCTGGCCGCAGTCGGTGACGGCGGCGCTCTGGCGCCGCGAGGCACGGACGTTCTCGCGACAGGCGGCCCGGCGATACACGCCGTCGATGCGTCAAAAGCTGGACCTCGCCGGGTTGTACGCCGACGCCGTCGATCAGCTCCCGGACTTGATCGACGACCACATGCTGCCGTTGCCGTTGGCCGTCGATTGCCCATTCACGCTGGAAGAGCTGCTGGATCACTCTTCGTAGTCGGCGTCGCTTACCGTGGTTTCTCCCTCGGCAACGAGCAGGCCGTCGAAATCGCCGATCGGATAGCCGTCGACGTCGACGTCTTCCTCTAGCGGTAATGGCGGCGTGTCCAAGCTAAACCCGAGCTTGTCCCAAATTTTTAGCAGAGCCGCCTGCTGTTTCTCGCTCAGCGAAGGGCCGTGATCAGCGTTGGCCAGATAGCCCATGCTGTTCGCGAAACCCGCCTCCCACGCCGAGAGACGCGGATCGCCGTTGGCGAACAGCACGAATTCACGCAGGCGGTCGCGCTTGATCACGCACTGAACTGTCGTTGGGCACGTGAACAGGGTCGACCTTTCACCACACGTAAAGATTGGAACAAAGCAAGACGTCTGGTACACAAGACGTGGCAAGTTAAGTGTCACATATTGGTTCATGGGTGGATTCGCTGCCGCCGCCGTTCAATGCGGCATTCACCAATCAAAAATAAAGCATTGGATCGTTAGCCTTATTGCAGGCGCGATGTACGCGTTGATTGGTCTCGCAGTTGCTGGGCTTTAGAACAGCCGCCGCTCGACTTAACGCTCGACAGCAGCACAACCGGATAATGTTAGCTGCAATGAAGGGCGTCTCCGATATCTAAGCGACTGTGCTACCGAATGCTCCAGTTCACACAAAGGTTCGCAGTTGATCCGACACCAGCGTCGGTAAACTAAGCCACGTCCTCATCCAAACCCGCCCGCCGCCGCGTCACCTTCGCCAGCACTGACCAATCCTTACCGCCTAAACCCTGCTCGATCGCGGTCAGCATGTTCTCCCGCACGATCTGCGCCGCCGGCAGCACCGCGTGCTTCGCCGCCGCTGCGTCCAGCGCCAAGTTTACGTCCTTCAACCCAAGCGTCAGTTTGAACCCCGGCTCATACGTGTCGGTCGCGATAAACCCGCCATACCGCTTGTAGCTTGGGCTCGCGAACAGCGTGCTGGTGACGATCTCGAGGAAATCGGCCGCTTTCAGGCCGTAGCTGTCGGTCAGCGCGGTCGCCTCGCCCATCGCCTCGATCGCCAGCGTGATCATCAGGTTGCCGGCGATCTTGGCGACGTTGGCCCGCACCGGGTCATCGCCCAGGTGCCACGTCTTCTGCCCCAGCGCGTCGAACAGCGGCTGCACCGTCGCCACCGCCGCCGCGTCGCCGGCCACCACGATGTTCAGCTGCGCCCGGGCCGCCGCCGCCGGCACGCCGAACACCGGAGCCGCCACATAGGCGATTCCCACCGCGCGGTGCAGCGCCTTCAGCTCCTCGACCAGCGCCGGCGAGATCGTCGCCATCATCACGTGGACACAGTCCTCTCGCGCGCCGGCCAGCGCTCCGGAATCGACGATAACGCTCCGCACCGCCACGTCGTCGGCCAGCATCGTCAGCACGGCCGCGTTCTGAAACGCCGCCGCGGGAGAGGGCAGGACTGTGACGCCCTCGACCGCTCGGGCAGGTGCCGGATCGCGGTTCCAAACGCTCACCCGATGGCCGGCATGAACCAAATTCGGGACCATGGCAGCACCCATGCCGCCGATCCCGATGAACCCGACGTCCATCGCGGGATCAGCCCGCCTTGCCGCCCGACTTGTCCATCAGCGCCTTGACCTCGCCCATCGCCTCGGACACTCGCGCGTTCAGTACGTGCATCGCCTCGGTGTTGGCCTTCTGGATCATCTCGCCCAGCTCCTTCGCGTTGGCGAGCGTCCGTTCGTATGCCCGCTTCAGCAGGTCGGCCTGCCGTGTGGCCCGGTCCTGCGGGCTCGCGTCGGCCGACGTCAGGGCGCGCATCGTCTCGCCCATCTCGGCCATCGACTGCTGCATGATTTCCATGTTGCGCTTAACCACCGCCTGCGCGCCCTCCATGGCGACCTTGTTGGCGGCGGTCAGCGTCTCGAGGTTGCGCTTGTGCGCGGCCAGCAGCGCCTCGCTGTCGGGCATCGCCGGCAGCTCCATGCCGCCGAACATCTTGCCGATGTCCTCGGACATCGATTTCGCGTGCGCGGTCGCGGTCGTCATCGCCGTCTGGAACGCGTTGCTCGCGTCGCCCATCGCCTTGTCGTTGTCGCTCATCGGTCGCTCCTGCCCATGAAGAGGTCTGGGCATTTAGAGCGTTCGACGGCGGCGCGGCAACATCGCATCGCCGCGAGGCAGGTCAGGCCGGCGGCGACTGCGGCGGCGGCGCGGGTGTGTCCGGCAACGTGGTCGGCAGGTCGTCGGCGATGTCGTCCTCGGTCGCGGTTGCCGCCTGGTCGGCCTCGCTGGCGGCGAACTCGTAGGCGGCCGGATCGCCGAGGCCGCCATCCAACTCGGGCTCGTCCGGGAACGGCGGCACCTCAACCGGCCCGGTCGAACCGCCGCCGAGCCAGCCCTCGGCCCGCACCGCCTGGTCTAGCGCCTTGTCGAGCGCCTTCATCGTGGCGCCCAGGTCGACGCTGTCGTCGCGCATCCAGGCGCGGACGGTGTAGAGCCAGATCGCGTTCATGCCCTGCACCCGAAGCGCGCCGACCGCGCCTTGCGCCGGGATGTCGGACGCCTCCAGCAGCCACGCCATGCTGGTCAGCGTCGCCGCACCGAGCAGCAACGACACCGTGGGATGCGTCGGCAGGTACTGGCGCAGCGCCAGCACGCCCTCCCGGTGGGCCTGCAACACGTCGATCCGGCGCATGGTGGCGTCGAACAGCCGGTCGCGGTTGGAGCCCTCGGCGTCGACGTGGGCCAACGCCGCCTGGTCGGCCATGCGGCCGAACGCCAGCAGCACCGCGACCTTGCCCGGGAACCGCGCCCGGGCGCGTTCCAGCGGTACGCCGGATGCACGCGCGGCGGCGGCGACGCTGGCCTTGCTCCAGCCGATGTCGGCGGCCAGCGAGAAAACCGCCCCGATCAGGGCGTCGTCGAATTCGGTGTCGTCCATGTCCGCCATATGTCCCGTGTTTTCCCGCTGTCAGCCCGCGAGCGCGCGTGACCGTTCGGTGGCCGCCGCGATCGCGCGATCCATCAACGCGGGCCACGCCGCTTCGTCCATCAAGACATTCAGCGCCCGTTCGGTCGTGCCGGAGGGGCTGGTCACAGCCTGTCGCAATTGCGCCGCATCCTCGGTCGACGCGGCCAACAACGCGCCGGACCCGCTGACCGTTGCGCGGGCCAATTTTCGCGCCAGGTCGCGGGGCAGCCCCTGCGCGAAGCCAGCCCGCTCCAACACCTCGGCGAGCAGGAAGACGTAGGCGGGACCGCCGCCGGACAGCGCCGTCACCGCGTCGAGCTGGCCTTCGTCGTCGGTCCAGCACACCTCGCCGACGGCTGCCAGCAGTTCGTCGCACAACGCGCGTTGCTCGGTGGTGACGCCCGGGCCGGCATACGCGACCGAGATGCCACGCCGGATCGCCGCCGGGGTGTTTGGCATGGCCCGCACCACGGCACCGCCCAGCACCGCCTGCAAACCGGCGACGGTGCGACCGGCCATGATCGAGAGGAACACCGCCGAACCCGCGAATCGGGCCACGCTTGGTAGCGCCACGTTAGCCGTCTGCGGTTTCACCGCCAGCACCACCGCCGCCGGCGCAAACCCAGCCGGCAGTGCCGCCGCATCAGCCACCACCGACGCGTCCCCACCCGCGACCGGATCGATCGCGAACGCTTGCGCGACACCGCGCTCCCGCCAGCCGGCCAGCAACGCCGACCCCATCCGGCCGCACCCGACCAGCAGGAGCGGCGGGAGCGGCGCCGTCATGCCTCGCCGGCGCACTCCAGCAGCGCCATCTCCAGCGCGTCGGCCGGGCTCTTGCCGCCCCACAGCACGAACTGGAACGCCGGATAGAACCGCTCGCACTCGGTGATGGCGATGTCGACCATGTCCTCCAGGCTTTCGGCCGAGGCGCCGGGCGCGCCGCGCAACAAGACCGAGTGGCGGAACACCGGCGAGCCGTCCTCGGCGCTCATGGCGAAGTGGCCGATCCACAGCCGGTCGTTGGCCAGCGCCAGCAGCTCGTATAGCGCGCCGCGCTTGTTCGCCGGCACTTTCAGGTCGAACGCGCAATGGAAGTGCATCGCCCGGATTTCGTGCGACCACGAGAAGTACAGGCCGTAGTCGCACCATTGCCCGGGTGCCTCGGCCGCCATCTCGGCATCGGAGCGGCGGTCGAACTGCCAATCGTTGGCACCGACGATCTGCTCGATCATGTCGAGCGGGTTGGCGGCGGTGTCCTGGGTGGGGCTGGTTTGGGCTGACATGCGATGTCCTCCGTGCGGATACGCGGGGGCGAAGCCGGCGCGGCACCGGTCGGTGCGGCGCGTAGCGAGCGGTCAGCGATGGGCCGGGGCGCACCCTGACCGCATATGTAAGCTAAAGGTGTCACATGCCGCACCGCAAGAGGATGGCGGAGTCGCTCGTGTGACGGTCGAGCGAGGGCCGGTAACGAGTTGCGGAGTCACCGCCGGGCCTGCCATCCTTGGCCCAAATTCGAGGGGATTGGTGGGATGGGTGCGTTCGAGGCCGCGTTCGACATGACGGGCAAGACGGTGCTGGTGACCGGCGCCGCCGCCGGGATCGGCCGGGCGATGGCCGGGGCGTTCGCGGCGCGCGGCGCCCACCTGGCGCTGATCGACCGCGACGAGGCGGTGCACGCGACGGCCGCCTCGCTCGGCGACGGGCATTTGTCGGTGACCGCCGACGTCAGCGTCGCCCCAGCGGTCGAGGCGGCGGTGGCGCAGACGATCGAGCGGTTCGGAGCCATCGACGTGCTGATCAACAATGCCGGGATCGTCCGGCTCGACGCCGCGGTGGACACGTCCGAGGCCGACTGGGACGCGACGATGGCGGTCAATCTCAAGGCGCCGTTCCTGGTGGCCAAGGCGGTCGGCCGCGCCATGATCGCGCGCGGCAAGGGCGGGCGGATCGTCAACATGGCCTCGCAGGCGGCGGTCGTGGCGCTCGACCGGCACCTCGCCTACTGCACCAGCAAGGCCGGCATCCTCGGGCTGACGCGGGTGCTGGCATTGGAGTGGGCGCGGCAAGGCATCACGGTCAACGCGATCTCGCCGACGGTGGTGGAGACGGAGCTGGGCCGGAAGGCCTGGGCCGGCGCGGTCGGCGAGGCGATGAAGCAGAAGATCCCGACCGGGCGGTTCGCGCAACCCGAGGAGATCGCGATGGCCGCGCTGTATCTGGCGAGCGGGGCGGCGGCGATGGTCACCGGCGAGAACTTGGTCATCGATGGCGGGTATACGATCGGCTAGCCTAACGGCCAGCGACCGCAAACCGGATGGCGTCCTCGATCTGTGCGGCGAACCTGGTTTGGCGATCCGGGTCGTCCAGGCCGATGGAAGCCTCGAGATAGACGTCGCCCAGCGCCAAGTTGATGAAGCCCGACGCACGGCCGGCCAGTTCCCGTGGCGGCGTGCCGGAGGAGGCGAGGATGGCGGCGACCCTGGCCCTGAGCACGGCCAGACCCGACTGCTCGAACAAGCGTGCCAGCTCGGGATAGCGCCAGCCATCGGCGATAATCAGCCGATAGGTGGCTAGCGCCTCGGGCTGGGTGAGCGCCGCCGTGAACGCCAGCGCCTCCGCGTGGAGGCGCTCCCGCACGGGCCGCTCGGCGCTTTCGGAGGGGGCCTGTTCAGATTCGGCCCGCACGTAGCGGCACATCGACGCGACCAGCGCCTTGAACAGCTCCTCCTTGGACCGGAAGTGGCGATAGACGGTCATCTTGGAGATGCCGCTCTCGGCTGCGACGCGCTCCAGAATCGCGCCAGCCCAACCTTCGCGCAGGAAGATCGGGCGGGCGGCCGCGAGAATGGCCTCACGCTTTTCGGCCATCCGTTGCCAGCGAGGATCGCCGGCCTTCCAGGCGCGTGACGACGGCGCGGACTCGTCGGAGGGCAACGGATCTAGGGCTTGCATGCGATACGAGACCGTCTTACATGAGTCATACGATACGAGAGTGTATCGCCTCATATAACATACGGAGGCCGTCGATGCGCAACCCTGAATCCCTTGCCCACCTGTTCGCCGACATCATGAACAGCCACGACGCTGGCCGTTTCAGCGAGCTGGTCACAGACGACTACGTCAACCACAACCCGAATGTCGGACCGGGACGTGCGGGCCTGATCGGCTTCATGACGCACTGGTTCGACACGCTCGCCGACACGCGGGTCACGGTCGAGGACGTGCTGGCCACGGAAACCTCGGTGGTCGGCCGCTACACCTACCGGGCACGCCATACGGGCGCGTTCATGGGCGTCCCCGCGTCCGGCGCGGAAATCACCATGCGGTCCATCGACATCTGGCGCGTTCGCGACGGCATGCTTAGCGAGCACTGGGACGAGCTGAACACCCTCGAAATCTTTCAGCAACTCGGTGCGATCGCCATGGTCGGAGGGCCGGTGTGATGACCTGGGCGACGATCCTGTCCATCGTGACGGCGCTGGCGTTCACCGGCGCGGCGGCCGCAAACGCGTTTGATTGGGGTGGCACGGCGCAAAGCTTCTGCGACTGGGGCTATCCGCGGCAGTGGCGCTTCGTCACCGCGGCGATCGAGGTGGCGGGTGCGGCCATGCTAATTGTTCCCGAGACGCGGGCAGCGGGCATGGTGTTGCTCGGTGCCGTCATCGTCGGCGCGATCCTGACGCTGTTGCGGGTCCGTGCCGGCGCGGCCCACCTCGCGCCCACGATCGGCTTCGCGGTGCTGTTGGCGGCCGCCGGCGTGGTGGCCCTCTAGGGACCAGAAGCGATCGGTTACGCGACCCCGTCCGCCAGTGCCCGGAAGAATATCGCGCTCGACTCCGCGCCCGGATCGACGTGCCCGCGCGACCGCTCGCCCAGCCGGCTGGCGCGGCCCAGTTTGGCGACCATGCCTTCGGTCGCCGCTGCCCCCGTCGCCGCCCCGTCCGCCGCCGCCGCGAGCCCGGCCGCCAGCGTGCCGCCGGCCGCCGCGTGCAGCGCCGCCATCGCCGGCAGCCATGCGTCGAGCATGGTCTTGTCGCCCGCCGTCGCCTTGCCCCGGTCCTGGATGCCCTGGCACGCCGCGTCGAGGAACGCGGTGATCGCCGGCAGGTCCAGCGACGAAGCATCCTTCGCCGCCGCGCCGCCCCGCATCAGGATCGTCGCGTACAGCGGCCCCGCCGAGCCGCCGACCGAGTTCACGAACGCCTTCGCCCCGGCGTTGCACAGCGCCTGAAATCCGCTGTCCTCCGGCAACGCGTCCATCGCCGCCACCGCCGCCTTCCAGCCGCCGGCCATGGTGAACCCGTGGTCGCCGTCGCCGGTGGCGCGGTCGAGTTCGCCGAGCCGGTCCTGCGCCGCATCGGTGCGTTCGGCGACACCGCGCAGCAGCGCCAGGAAGTGGGCCGGGGTGATCTCGTTCATGCGGAGCCCTGTCAGTCAGTTGGCCCGGAACATGACGCAGTCGGCTGGATGGTCAAGCAAGCCCCGCAACTCGTCATCCAACACGAATACGCTAATCGAGCAGCCGGCCATCTCCAGCGCGGTCACGTAGTTGCCGACCCAGGTGCGGTGCACGCCGATCGCCTGCTCGCGCAGCCGGCCCAGCACGCGGTTGGCGACGACGTACAGCTCCATTAGCGGGGTGCCGCCCATGCCGTTGACCAGCAACGCCACGCGGCTGCCCGGGGGCGTGTCAAGTTCGGCCAGCACCGCGTCGAGCAGCCGGTCGGCGATCGCGTCGGCACTCCGCATCGGGCCTTTCTCGACGCCTGCTTCGCCGTGGATGCCGATGCCGAGCTCGATCTCGTCGGGGCCGAGGCTGAAATTCTCGACCAACGTGTTGGGCAGCGAGCACGGGTTGAGTGCGACCCCCATCGTCCGCACCGCCGCGTTGGCTTTGCGCGCCATCGCCACCACGCCGTCGAGGTCGCGGCCCTGGTCGGCAGCGGCGCCGGCGATCTTGAACACGAAGAACCCGCCGGCGACGCCGCGCCGCCGGTGCGCCTCGGCGGGCGGTGCGGAGGCCACGTCGTCGGTCACCAGCACCGTTTGCGCCTCGATGTCGTCGAGCATGCAGAGCTCGGCCGCCATGTCGAAGTTCATGCAATCGCCGGCGTAGTTGCCGTACAGGTAGATGACGCCGCGTCCGCCGCTGACCGCCTTGGTCGCCTCTACCACCGGGGCCGGACCGGGCGAGGCGAACGGGTTGCCGACCGCCGCCCCGTCGGCGAGCCCTCGGCCGACATAGCCGAGGAACGCCGGCTCGTGGCCGGAGCCGCCGCCCACGATCACGCCGACCTTGCCGGCGCGCGGGCCGTTGACGGCGACGATGCTGCGGCCGTTCTCCGGCAGCAGGCGGACGTGTTCGGGGTGCGCCGCGACGATGCCGGCCAGCATCTGTTCGATTATGTCGTCGGCGCTGTTCATCAGTTTCTTGGTCACGCGCGTCCCCCGTCGGTCGGAGTGACGATCTTCACCCGCGACACAGGCGCTGGCAACGGCGGGGTATACGGTCCAACACGGTGACGACGATGATCGAGGGAGACCACCGCGTGTGAACATCAACGTTGCTCGCCGGCTTGTTGCTCGCCGCCCCCGCGGCCCACGCGGCGACGCCGGCTGTGATCGTGTTGCTCGGCAAGGGCGTCCAGGTTTACGGCTGCACGCCGGGCGGGGCGGGGTATGCTTGGAAGCTCAAGGCACCGGACGCCGTGCTGACGAACGCGGTCGGCGACAAGGTCGGCCACCATTTTGCCGGCCCGACTTGGCAGGCCGACGACGGCAGCCTGGTGCTGGGCGAGCCGGTCGTCACGAGCCGGTCGCCGGACACCGGCGCGATACCGTGGCTGGTGGTGCGGGCCAAGGGGCACGGCGGGCAGGGGCTGTTCAGCGGCGTGTCCTATGTCGTCCGCAGCGACACCGAGGGCGGGGCGGCCCCCGCCACCGGGTGCGACGCGGGCCATTCGGGCGCCGAGGCGCGGGTCGGCTACAGCGCCACCTACACCTTCTTTCCGGGCTAAGGTCAGGGTGTATGATGTTCCCGCAGCAAATCGGCCAGATCGAGACGTCGAGTGAATATGGCGATCCTGCTGTTCGCGTCGCGCGGCCACCGCTCGGCCGGGCGGTCCCAGTACAGCTCCAACCCGTTCCCGTCGGGGTCCGACAGGTATAGCGCCTCGCTCACCCCGTGATCCGACGCCCCGTCGAGCGGAACGCCCCGTTCGTTGAGGCGTCGCAGCGCGTCCGCGAGATCGGCCCGTGTCGGATAGAGGATCGCCGCGTGGAATAGTCCCGTGGTGCCCGGCGCCGGCGCTGGGCCTCCCCGGCTCTCCCACGTGTTCAGGCCGATGTGGTGGTGGTAGCCGCCGGCCGAGATGAACGCCGCGTCGGTCCCGACCCGCTGCATCAGCTCGAACCCGAGCGCGTCGAGGTAGAAGGCGAGCGAACGGTCGAGGTCCGCCACCTTCAGATGCACGTGTCCGATGCGCGCGCCGGCCGGGATCCGGTGGGGCAGGTCGTCGGGCATGGGTGATTCCAGTGCAGGTTTGAGATTAGTTGCCGGATCGAGCATGGACCAGGGCCGGCCGCTTGACCACGCGCTCGGAAAAACCCTAGCGTCCGAGCCACAAACGCCGGCAAACGGCGCGACCAGGGGGATAGCATGACGATCGAGCGACCGACCGAGTTGACCGGGGTGAAGCGCCGCACGTTGCTGACCGGGGGCGCCGCGGTGGCCGCCGCCTCGACGCTGGGCAGCCCGCGCGTGTGGTCGCAGACCGAGAAGGGCCATCCGCTCAACGGCAAGTCGATCAACATGGCGATCCTCGGCATCGCCGGCTGGCTGCCGAGCAAGCTCGGCGTCGACATGTCGCCCGAGTTCGCGAAGTACGCCAAGGGCCGCTACGGCTACGACGTGTCATTCTCGTTCGCCGACGCGCCGTTCGGCCAGCTGTTCCAGAAGGCGGCGACGTCGCTCGCCACCCGCAGCGCCGAGTACAACATCATCATCTCCGACAGCCAGTGGCTGGGCGCGCTCGCCACGCCGAAATGGATCGTGCCGCTGAACCCGATCATCGCGGCCAACAAGGACCTCGATATCGAGTGGTATGCGCCGGTCGTGCGCGACGCCTACCAAATCTTTCCCGACGGCACTAACAACCGCTACGGCTTCCCGCAGGAGGGCGACACGATCGCGCTCTTCATCCGCAAGGACATCCTCGAGGCGCCGGGCGAGGCGGAGGCGTTCAAGGCGCGCTACGGCATGGCGCTGCCGACGACGTACGACGATTTCGAGAAGCTTTCGATCGACGACTACACCAAGGTCGCCGAGTTCTTCACCCGGCCGGACAAGGGCTACCACGGCGCCGCGATGCAGTATTCGCGGGAATACGATTTCATGAGCTGCCCGTTGCTGTCGTTCATGCGCAGCCAGGGCGGCGACGTCTGGGATCCGGCGACCGGGCAGGTCCAGGGCATCATGGACACGCCCGGCAACGCCGCCGCCCTCGCGCAATACAAGGGCATGCTGAAGTACAACCCGCCGGGCGCGATCAACTACGGCATCGCCGAGATCGTCGACGTGTTCACCCAGGGCAAGGCGTTCTCGGCCTGGCAGTGGGCGGCGGTCGGCGGTGCCATGATCCCGCCGGCGATGAAGGGCAAGGTGCTGGTGGTGCCGCCGCCCGGCTTCAAGCAGGCGGACGGCTCGCTGAAGCGCAACTACATCATCGGCGGCCAGCCCTGGGTGCTCAACGCGTTCAACGACGACGCCCATGCGCGCGTGGCGCTCGACTTCATGAAGTGGTGGTATCTGCCGGAGACGCAGCTGGAGTTCGCCAAGCGCGGCGGCAACCCGTGCGACAAGGCGACGCTGACGGCGGCCGGGTTCGACGACCTCCAGCCCTGGTACAAGGCGTATAAATACATGCTGCCGCACAGCAGCGATTTTTGGCACGACGCGAAATACAGCGAGATGCTGGCGGTGCAGCAGGAGGCGTTCACCGCGTTCGCCACCGGCCAGATCAGCGATCCGGCCCATGCGCTCGCCTACGTCGCGTGTAAGCAGCAGGACATCCTGTTCGATAGCGGCACCGCGTCGAAGCAGTCGACGGACGCCTGCTCGGGCATCCGGCTCTAACGGCTAGACGGTCCGGTGGACGGCACCCTCACCACACCGGGCCGGCTGTCCCGCACCTCGGCGCGCGGCGGTTTCGCCAGTTTCCTCGGCCGCCGAACCGTCATGCCAGGGCTGCTGCTGATCCCGGTGCTGCTGTTCTTCATCGTCTGGAACACGATCCCGACGCTGTGGCTGCTGGGCCTGAGCTTCTATCGCTTCTCACTGACCTCGGGCCGCGCGCCGATCTTCGCCGGGCTGCTGAACTACAAGAACATCCTGAATGACAGCGGCGTGTGGCTCGACCTCAGCCGCACGTTCCTGTTCGTGATTTGCGCGGTCGGCATCGAAACCCTGCTCGGGATGCTGCTCGGGCTGCTGTTCTGGAACAGCCAGCGTCTGCCGGGGCGGCGGATCGCGCTGACCATGCTGTTCGCGCCGATGGTGCTGACGCCGGTCGCCAGCGGCACGTTCTGGAAACTGATCTACGATCCGACGTTCGGCGTGCTGAACGCGATCCTGCACGGCTTCGGGTTTTCGTCCGTGAACTTCCTCGGCGAGAACTCGACCGCGTTCGCGTCCGTCCTGGTGGTCGACATCTGGATGTGGACGCCGTTCATGGTGCTGATGACCCTGGCCGCACTCGCGTCGGTGCCGAAGGCCGAGCTGGAGGCGGCCGAGATCGACCAGCTTTCCGCGTGGCAGCGGTTCCGCCTCGTGTTGCTGTACCACGGCAAGTACATCCTGATGCTGGGCATCCTGCTGCGGACCATCGACGCGTTCAAGACGATGGACCTAATCTACAACATGACGTTCGGCGGTCCCGGCACGGCGACGCAGCTGGTCGCGATCACCCTGTACCGGCGCGCGTTCGAGGCGTTCAACATGGGCTGGTCGTCGGCGCTGGCGGTGATCCTGCTGCTGATCTCGATCGCGTTCACGGCCACGTTCATCTTCGTGCTGCACTGGCGCGCGGATAAGGCCGAGACGTGACGCGCTGGCGCGAGCACGCCTACCATGCGGTGTTGTGGGGAGTGGCGCTGGTGTTCTTCGCGCCGATCGCCTGGATATTGCTGAGTTCGTTCAAGAGCGCCGACCAGATATTGGCGACCCCGCCGGTGCTGGTCTTCACGCCGACACTCGACAACTACGTCCACCTGTTCGCCCGCGCGGACTTCCTGCACCAGTTGTTCAACTCGCTGTTCCTGTCGGTGTCGGCGGTGCTGATCGCGGTCGCGGTGTCGTTCCTGGCGGCGTTTTCGTTTTCCCGCTTCAAGCCGGCCGGCACCGACCTGCTGATGTTCCTGTTGCTATCGATCCGCATGTTGCCGGGTTCGGCGGCGATCCTGCCGGTCTACCTGATGTACGTGGGCTTCGGCTGGAAGGACTCCTATCCGGCGATGATCCTGTTCTACGCGATGTTCTCGATCCCGTTCTCGGTGTGGATTCTAAAAGGGTTCATCGACGGCGTGTCGCCGCGGTTCGACGAGACGGGACGGGTCAACGGCGCCTCGTGGCTTCGGATCATCTTCCGGACCATCCTGCCGCAGGTGCTGCCGGGCGTGATCGCGGCGCTGATCTTCAACTTCATCTTCGTGTGGAACGAGTTCCTGTTCAACTACATCATCGGCGGGCTGCACACGTCCAACGTGCCGGTGGCGCTCAGCACCGGGCTGTACAGCGGCGGTGGCGTGGACTGGACGTTTATCTCCGCTCTGACGTCGATCTACATCGTCCCGCCGATCCTGGTGGTCTACTTCTTCCAGAAATACCTGCTGGTCGGCATGACGTTCGGCACCGTGCGCGGCGAGGTCTGATGTCGCGGGTCATCGCACGCGCCGAGCTGGTTCTTATTTGTGTCATGCTGGCTGGCTTCGTGCTGATCCTCCAGCAGAGCGCGTTCAGGGTGTACCAGGCGGGCCTCGTCACGGTAATGGCCAGCACCATCCTGCACATCGCGGTCGGCAATCTGCCGCGCGACGGCGGCCCGGTCCGCACGATGCTGTGGACGGTGACGATCCTGGCGATCGTCGCCGCGGTCTTTGCGATCGGCATCCTGCTGGTGCCGGTGCTGGCGCAGCTGGGCCGATGAGCCACATCCGCTTCGAGCGCCTGACCAAGACCTACAAGGGTGTCACCGCGCTCGACGCGATCGACCTCGACGTCGAGCCTGGCAGTTTCACCGTCATCTGCGGGCCGCCCCGCAGCGGCAAGTCAGTGCTGTTCCGCGTGCTGGTTGGCCTTGAGCAACCGGACTCCGGACGCATCCTGTTCGACGGCCGCGACATCGCCGCCGTGCCGGCCGCCGAGCGAATGCTGGGCTACGTGCCGCAATCCTTCGCCCTGTTTCCGCATGTCAGCGTGTTCGACAACATCGCCTATCCGCTGGTGTTGCAGAACGTCGCCAAGCCCGAGATCGCCCGCCGCGTGGCGCAGGCGGCCGAGCTGCTCGGGCTGGCGCCGCTGCTGTCCGCGCGCCCGGCCGAACTCAGCGGCGGGCAAAAGCAACGTGCCGCGATCGCGCGCGGCATTCTCAAGAACGCCGACATCTTCATCCTCGACGACCCGCTGGTCGGCCTCGACTTCAAGCTGCGCGAGCGGCTGATGGACGATCTGAAGGACATGCGCGCGACGCTCGGGGCGACGTTCCTGTATGCCACGTCCGACAGCCTCGAGGCGCTGACGATGGCGCAACATCTGGTCGTGCTCGACGCCGGGCGGCTGCTCCAGACAGGCCCGGTCTCCGACGTCTATCACCATCCGGCCCATGTACGGGCGGCCGAGCTGATCGGCTTCCCCCGTTGCAACGTGCTACCGGGGATCATTGCGGCCGGCCGCTGCACCACGGCCGGGCTGAGTTTCCTCGTGTCGAACCAGACGGCGGCAGGGTCGGTGACGGTGGCGATCCGGCCCGAGCACCTGGTGGTCGATCCGGCGGCGGACGCGGTCGGCGAGGTCACGCTGATCGAGGATCTGGGGGCCGAATACGTCATTTATTTCAGTCTGGCGGGTGCGAGCCTGGTGACGCTGCTGCCGGCCGCGCGCGGCGCCGCGTTCGACATCGGCAGCCGCATCGGTGTCGCGTTGCAGCCCGATGCGGCGATGCTGTTCGACAGGCCGACCGGGCGGCGGTTGGAGCAGATGGCAGTCTATGCCTGACATCCATCTCGACCACCTGACGCGAAAGTTCGGCGCGGCGCCTGCGGTCGACGACGTCAGCATGGTGTTCGAGGAGGGCACCGTCACCTGCCTGCTCGGCCCATCCGGCTGCGGCAAGACGACGCTGATGCGAATGATCGCCGGGCTCGAGACGCCGACCACCGGGCGTATCCGGTTCGGCACCCGCGACGTCACCCGCCAGTCGGCGCGCGCGCGGGGCGTCGCGATGGTGTTCCAGTATCCGGTCATGTACCGGACCCTGACGGTGGCCCAGAACATCGAGTTGCCGCTGCGCCGGGACCGTGGCCTGTCGGTGGCCGAGCGTGGCCGGCGGGTGGACGAGGTGCTGGACGTGCTCGACCTCGTGGCACAGCGCGGCCAGCGGATCGGGTCGCTCGACATGGGCGCCCGGCAGAAGGTCGCGGTCGGACGGGCGATCGCGCGACGCTGCGACGTAGTGCTGTTCGACGAGCCGACCACCAACGTCGAAGTCAACGCCAAGCTGCAACTGATCCGCGCGTTCAAGGAGTTCCGCCGCCGGCTGCGCCAGACGATCGTCTACGTGACGCACGACCAGACCGAGGCGATGACGCTGGCCGACCGGATCGCGCTGATGCAGGCCGGCGTGCTGTCGCAGTGCGCCGCCCCCCGCACGCTGTACGACCGGCCGGACACCGAGTTCGGCGGCTGGTTCCTCGGCAGCCCGGGGATGAACTTCGTCGATGTCGCGAGGATGCCGGAGCTGTTCGCGGGCCTGGGCGCGCCGCCGGGTGTTCGGGCCGGCATTCGGCCGGAGCATGTGCGGGTGCACGCGCAACCCGGGCCGGATCGGATGGAGGCACGAATCGTCGGCGACTGCATCACCATCGGCGGTCAGCACCTGCTGACGCTAAAGGTTGGCGGGACGGAACTGAAGGCCAAGATCCGAGCTGGGTCGGCGCCCGACGGCACGCTGTATGTCGAATGCCCGCCTGAGCACGTCGTGACGTTCCAGGATGGCCAGCGCGTCCTCTAACCCGCCATCAACCGGCTTTCATCACATCGAAGACGCCACCGCCGGCGACAACGCCGGGGCTTTCGCCGCCGGGTGGCCCGGGTTGCGGAACCGCAACTCGCCGTCCACCAGCGCGTCCGCCGCGTCGTCGTCCAGCAGCTCGAACCGGCTCGCGCAGGTCACCGCCAACACGCCGCGCGCCTCGGGGAACGTCAGGAACTGACGCGCCTCGCCCTCCAGCACCAGCCGGTCGCGCAGGAACCGCCACTCCGCCCGGTCGGTGTCCTCGATCAGCAGCGCTAAGATTCCCGGCCGCGTGCCGATCAACCGGGTCGGCGCGATCGCCGCCAGGCGCTTCCGCACCGCCACCGCCACCTCGTCCTGCCGGCCGGCCCGCGCGGCCATCACGAACACGCCGTTGCCGGCCGTCGTCACCGCCAGATGCGCCTCGTGGCCGAACTCCCGGCGCAGGCACGGCAGCAGCCCCAGTTCGTCCGCCTGGGCCGCCGCCAGCATCAGCGGGTCCAGCCGCAACACCGCCGCCTCGTCGTGGTCCGCGCGGCGCTGGCCGTTCAGCATGTCGCGGATGCGCGCGTGCAGCACCGCCAGGGCGTCCGGGCCGCCGTCGACCTGACACGGATCGTGGTCGCGCAGACCCTGCGGCAGCGTGATCTTGAGCAGGTAGCGGCCGGGATGCGCCGAGAGCCACGTCTGCAGGTCGGGGTCGATCCGGTCCACCAGTCGTACCCAGGCGCCGCGCGACAGGTCGCGGCCATCCTCGGCGCTGACCGTGTCGCACGCGACCTCGGCCTCGGCGCCGTCGCGCCAGATCAGCAAGTCGAATGGCGTCGCGTCCTCCCAGCCGGCGTAGCGGACATCAAAACCGCGCTGCCGTTGCAGCCGTGCGGTGCGGCCGAGGTGGAACAGGTCGGCCAACGTCGATGAACCACTGAGCGCCCGGCCGATCGTGGCCGACATGCCGAGGCGCCCCGCGACCGACAGCTCGGCCGCCGCCGTGACCAGTTCGGCGGCGATGGCGCCCACCGCGCGATCCGCTCGGCAGGGCTTGGCGACCGGCCCGCGCCGCAGCTTCTCCAGCGTCGCCTCGATCGCGTGGCGCATCGCCATCGCGCGGCCCAGCCGCTGCCCGCAGGCCGCCTCGCGCCCGAGTGCGGCCATCCGCCCGGCCCAGCGTTTCGACCCGACCAAATCGACAAAAGCGGTGGCGCTCTCCGTCAGTCGATTTGCGTCGTGCATCATCTCCCGGATGTAACTACCCGAATGGCGGATACCCAGTCACAGGCCTGTGACGTGGGAGTATTGGGCGAAATTGTGGCACGTTCCCACCGCTGTTCACCCTGTTTGGCCGCGGTGCCGCAGGAAGTGATCGGCCAGGACGCACGCCATCATCGCCTCGGCCACTGGAACGGCCCGGATGCCGACGCAGGGGTCGTGGCGGCCGCGCGTGGACACGTCGACCGCGCGGCCCTCGACATCGACCGAGGCGCGCGGCGTCAGGATCGAGCTGGTCGGCTTGATCGCCAGCCGCACCACGATCGGCTGCCCGGTCGAGATGCCGCCGAGCACCCCGCCGGCGTGGTTCGAGCCGAACACGACGCCGTCCGGCCCGGGCCGCATCTCGTCCGCGTTGTCCTCGCCGCTCAATGACGCAGCCGCGAACCCATCGCCGATCTCCACTCCCTTGACGGCGTTGATCCCCACCATCGCGGCCGCCAGGTCGGCGTCGAGCTTGCCGTAGATCGGCGCGCCCCAGCCGGCCGCCGCCCCGGTCGCGGTGACCTCGACCACCGCGCCGCACGATGAGCCGGCCTTTCGCACGGCGCCGAGGTAGTCCTCCCACGCAACGGCGGCGACCGGGTCGGGACAAAAGAACGGATTGGCGTCGATCGCCGCGTCGTCCCAGCGGCTCCGGTCGATTTCATGCGGCCCCATCTGCACCAGCGCGCCCCGGATCGCGACCTGCGGCAGCACCAGCCGGGCGATCGCCCCGGCCGCGACCCGCATCGCCGTCTCGCGGGCGCTGCTGCGGCCGCCGCCGCGCGGGTCGCGGATGCCGTATTTGAGCTGGTAGGTGAGGTCGGCGTGGCCGGGCCGGAAACTGTCGGCGATGTTGGAGTAGTCGCGGCTGCGCTGGTCGACGTTTTCGATTTCCAAGGCGATCGGCGTGCCGGTGGTCAGCCCCTGGTAGACGCCGGAGAGGATGGAGACCGCGTCCGGCTCGGCCCGCTGCGTGGTGAACTTCGACTGCCCCGGCCGGCGGCGGTCGAGATACGGCTGGATGTCCGCCTCGGAGAGTCTCAGCCGGGGCGGGCAGCCGTCGACCACGCAGCCGATCGCCGGCCCGTGGCTCTCGCCCCACGTCGTGACGCGGAATAACGTGCCGAACGAGTTGTCGCTCACTGTCCCCCTACTCGCTAAGACCCGGGCGTGACGGCGGCGATGTCGGGCGCGTTGGGGTTTTTCATGCCGACAATGTGGTAGCCGCAGTCGACGTGGTGCACCTCGCCGGTGACGCCGCTGGCGAGGTCGGACAGCAGGTAGACGCCGGCACCCCCGACATCCTCGAGCGTCACGTTGCGCTCCATCGGCGCGTTCAGCTGGTTCCAGCGCAGGATGTAGCGGAAGTCGCCGATGCCGCTGGCCGCCAGCGTCCGCAGCGGCCCGGCGCTGATGGCGTTGACCCGGATGCCGGCCGGGCCGAGGTCGGCGGCGATGTAGCGCACCGACGCTTCGAGCGCCGCCTTGGCGATGCCCATGACGTTGTAGTGCGGCACGACCTTCTCGGCGCCGAGGTAGGATAGCGTCAGCAGCGACCCGCCCGGCCCCATCAACGCCGCCGCCCGCCGCGCCACGGCGGTGAACGAGTAGCACGAGATGTCGAGCGCCTGCAGGAACGCCTCTCGCGGCGTGTCGACGTACCGTCCGCGCAAGAACTGTTTGTCGGCGAAGCCGATCGCGTGGACCAGGAAATCGAGCTTGCCCCACTGGCGCTCAACCGAGGCGAAGGCGGCGTCCATGCTCGCCTCGCTCGCCACGTCGCATGGCTCGACGATGCTGCCGCCGACGCTGGTCGCAAGGGGGCGAATGCGCTTCTCTAGCGCCTCGCCCTGGTAGGTGAACGCCAGTTCGGCCCCCTGGGCGGCGCAGGCGGCGGCGATGCCCCAGGCGATCGAGCGGTCGTTGGCCACACCCATGACCAGGCCGCGCCGGCCGGCCATCAGCGTGCCTTGCGGCAGGGTGCGGGGTGCGGAAATGTCGTCTGGCATCAATATGGGTATCCTGTCGGGCGGCCTGGTCGAAAACGGCCGGCCGCATCCTTTCCTAGATTACCCACGCCGCGCGCCACAAGATACGCCGCGACACACCGAGGAGCTTGCCGCATGTTCGACGACGCCGGCCGTCCCGCCGCACCCCCCGTCATCGCGCTGGACGACGACCCGTTCCGGCTGTTCCGCGAGTGGCTCGACCAGGCGAAGGAGAGCGAGCCGAACGACCCGAACGCGATGACGCTGGCCACCGCGACGCCGAACGGCGTGCCCTCGGCGCGGATCCTGCTGCTGAAAGCGCTCGATGACCGGGGTTTCACCTTTTACACCAACACGCTGAGCCGCAAGGGCGCCGAATTGGCGGCCGATCCGCACGCCGCCTTGCTGTTCCACTGGAAGACCCGCCGCCGCCAGGTCCGGGTCGAGGGCACGGTCGAGTCGGTCACCGCCGCCGAGGCCGACGACTATTTCTACACCCGCGCCCGCATCTCCCGCCTCGGCGCCATCGCGTCCGACCAGTCGCAGACTTTGCCGGAGCGCAGCGTGCTGGAGGACCGGGTGCGCGAGGCGGACGAGAAGTATCCGGGCGACGCCGTGCCGCGGCCGGCGCACTGGTCCGGCTACCGCGTGCTGCCGCAAAATTTCGAGTTCTGGCAGGACATGCCGTTTCGGTTGCATGATCGGACCGTGTTCACCCGGGCGGGGACCGGCTGGACGGCGCACAAGCTCTACCCCTGAAGGACGCCTGCCATGGCGCTACGCAAGCTGCTGCTGCCGCTGACCGGGACCGAGACCGCCGGCGGTGCCGGGGACGCCGCGCTGGCGACCGCGTGGCAGATCGCCACCAGCTTTCGGGCGCATCTGCAGGTGCTGCACGTCCGCCTCGATAGCCGCGACGTCGCCCCGCTAGCCGGCGAGGGCCTGTCGGGCGCCATGATCGAGGACATGATGACCGCATCGGAGGCGCAGAGCACAAAGCGATCCAACTCGTTGCAGACCCTGTTCAGCCGGTTCGTGCAGGCCAACGCCGTGCCGCTCGAGACGCCGGCGCACGACGGCGACCACGCCTCGGCCAGCTTCGTCACCGTCACCGGCCGCGAGGACGACCTGGTCGCCCAATTGGCGCGGCTGGCCGACCTGACCGTGGTGCCGCACCCGGAGGCGCACGAGGACCTGTCGTCGTCCGACGCGCTGCACGCCGTGCTGTTCGACAGCGGCCGGCCGGTGCTGATCGCGCCGCGCGCGCCGGCGGCGACCGTCGGGGCCCGCGTCTGCGTCGCCTGGAACGGCACGGCCGAGAGCAGTGCCGCGGTGATGGCGGCGATGCCGTGGCTGCAGCAAGCGGCCGGCGTGCGCATCCTGCGCTCCGACGAGTACCACCGTCGTGGCCCCCGCGCCGGCGCGCTGCACGACTACCTGACGCTGCACGGTGTGGACTCCGAGATCGCCACCTTCCGCTCGATCGACCGCGAGGTCGGTGCTGGGCTGCTGCAGGCGGCGCGCGAGTTCGACGCCGACCTGCTGGTGATGGGCGCCTACTCGCACTCCCGCATTCGCCAGCTGATCCTGGGCGGCGTCACCCGGCACGTCCTGGAGCACTCGACCCTGCCCGTGCTGATGAACCGTTAAGGCTGCCGCACGCTTTGTCGGCATGAGCCAAGCCGAAGCTGCGCCCCGCACCACCCAGTCGACTCCACAAATTCCCCGCTGGACCTTCACGCTGCTGGCGGTCGCCTGCGGGCTGATCGTCGCCAACCTGTATTACGCGCAGCCGCTGGCTGGGCCGATCGCCGCCGAACTCGGCATGTCGCCGGCCACCACCGGGCTGATCGTGACGCTGAGCCAGCTCGGCTATTTCGCGGGCCTGCTGCTGCTGGTGCCGCTCGGCGACGTGATGGAGAACCGCCGGCTGATCGCGACCCTGCTGGCGCTGTGCGCGGTCGCCCTTGCGGTGGTGGCCGCGTCGACCACGGCGGCGATGTTCCTGTCCGGCATCCTTGGCGTGGGTTTGCTCGCGGTCGGCGCGCAGCTGCTGGTGCCGCTGGCCGCCCACTTCGCCCCCGCTGCGACGCGGGGGCAGGCGGTCGGCACGGTGATGAGCGGGCTGCAGCTCGGCATCATGCTGGCGCGGCCGACGGCGAGCCTGATCACCGCGATCTCGTCCTGGCACGTCGTGTTCTGGCTTTCGGCCATCTCGACCGCCGTGCTGGCGGTGGTACTGGCGCGGTCGCTGCCGGCGCGGCGGCCGGCCCCGGGGCTCGGCTACGGCCGGCTGCTCGCCTCAATGGGCCGGCTCGCGATGACCACGCCGATCCTGCGCCGGCGGTCGCTGTACCACTGGACGCTGTTCGGCGGTTTTAGCGTGTTCTGGACCACGGTGCCGCTGTATCTGGCCTCGCCCGTGTATCACCTCGGGCAGACCGGCATCGCTCTGTTCGCCCTGGCGGGTGTCGCCGGAGCGGTGGCCGCACCGTTGGCCGGCCGCCTCGCCGACCGGGGGTTTAGCCGCCTCGCCACGTTTGTCGCGATGCTGCTGGTGTCGGCGGCGTTCCTGCTGGCGCGGGTCGGGTTGTGGGCGGACCACCGGGCGCTCGGCATCGGCGTCATGACGGCCGCCGCGATCGTGCTCGACTTCGGGCTGTCGGCCAACCTGGTGCTGGGCCAGCGGGCGATCTTCTCGCTCGGCGCCGACATCCGCAGCCGGCTTAACGGGCTGTATATTGCGACGTTCTTCCGGGGCGGCGCGGCCGGGTCGGCGGTCGGCGCCTGGGTCTATGCGACCGGCGGCTGGTCGGCCGTGACCTGGCTCGGTGCGGCGTTGCCGATCCCGGTGCTGCTCTACGCCTTGACGGAGCGGCGGCGGCCTCGCTTCTCAGGGTAATGATCCGCGTCTCCGAAGTGCGCCTGCCGCTCGACCACACGCCGCTTGACCTTACCGAGGCGGTGGCGGCTCGCCTCGACGTCCCCGTGAGCGCGCTGTCGGCCGTGACCGTCGCCCGGCGCGGCTTCGACGCGCGCCGGCGTGGTGCCGTGTTGCTGGTCTACACCGTCGACGTGACGCTGGCCGACGAGGCGGGCGTGCCGACTGGGGACCCTCGCGTGACGAATACCCCGGCCGAACGCTACGAACTGCCGGTGGCACCAGCGGGAAAGCTGCGGCCGGTGGTGGTGGGGGCCGGGCCGTGCGGGCTGTTCGCGGCGCTGATGCTGGCCCGCATGGGGCTGCGCCCGATCGTGCTGGAGCGCGGCCGGGTGGTGCGCGAGCGGACCAAAGACACCTGGGCGCTGTGGCGGCGCGGCGTGCTGAAGGCCGAGAGCAACGTGCAGTTCGGCGAGGGCGGCGCCGGCACGTTCTCCGACGGCAAGCTGTACAGCGGCATCGGCGACCCCGGCCACCGCGCGCGAAAGGTGCTGGAGGAGCTGGTCGCCGCCGGCGCGCCCGAGGAGATCCTGTGGGTCAGCAAGCCGCACATCGGCACCTTTCGCCTGGTCGGCATGGTCGAGGCGATGCGCGCCACGATCGAGCGGCTTGGCGGCGAGTACCGGTTTGAGACGCGGGTGGACGATCTGGAGATCGACGGCGGCCGATTGCGTGGGCTGGTGCTGGCGGACGGCTCGCACCTCGAGACCGACCACGTCGTGCTGGCGACCGGCCACTCGGCGCGCGAGACGCTAAGGATGCTGCACCGGCGGGGGGTGCACCTGGACCCAAAGCCGTTTTCGGTGGGGGTGCGGATCGAGCACCCGCAGGGCGTGATCGATCGGGCGCGGTTCGGCGCGCAGGCGGGCCACGCGATCCTGGGGGCGGCCGACTACAAGCTGGTGCACCACGCGAGCACCGGGCGTAGCGTCTACTCGTTCTGCATGTGCCCGGGCGGCACGGTGGTGGCAGCGACCTCCGAGCCGGGCCGGGTGGTGACCAACGGCATGAGCCAGTATTCCCGCAACGAGCGCAACGCCAACGCCGGCATTGTGGTCGGCGTGGAGCCGCGCGACTACCCCGACGACCCCGAGTGGCCGGGCGCACTCGGCGGCATCGCGTTGCAGCGGGCGCTGGAGGCGGCGGCGTTCGTGGCGGGCGGCGAGACCTACGCGGCCCCGGCGCAACGGGTCGGCGACTTTTTGGCGGGGCGGGCGTCGACGGGGTTGGGTTCGGTGGTGCCGTCCTACCAGCCGGGGGTGACGCCGACCGATCTGGCGCGCTGCCTGCCGGGGTTCGTGGTGGACGCGATCCGCGAGGCGCTGCCGGTGTTCGGCCGCAAGATTTCTGGCTTTGACGCGGACGAGGCGGTGATGACGGGGGTAGAGACGCGCACCTCCTGCCCGGTGCGGATCACGCGCGGGCCGGATGGGCAAAGCATCAACCTGCGCGGGCTGTTTCCGGCCGGCGAGGGGGCAGGGTATGCCGGCGGGATATTGTCGGCTGGAGTAGACGGCATCCGGGTGGCTGAGGCGGTGGCGGCCTCGCTCGGGTAGCGACACAGAAAGGCGGGAGTGGATGCCGAGCGCCAAAGGGAGACGTGCGACATCCACCATGTCCTGGTGGGCAACCGATCTAACGCGGTCTGCCCCGCATTACTCGGCGACTGGCGTCTCCGGCTTCATCTCCATCGAATGCGTGATCGCCTCCGGGCGGGTGCCGAGGCCGTCCTTGATCTTCTTGTCCCAGACGGCATCAATATTGTGCTTGGTCTCCTCGAACATGGATTTGGGCTCCAGGTTTCGGAACGTGTCGACCTCGCCCGCGGCCACGGCCGTCATCGTGGCATACACCGGCTCCGGATTGAATTGCGCCCTGGGGAAGGCGAGCTTCGCGTAGTCGTAAAGACGGTCGGACGGATCATCCTCCCAGCTCTCCCACGTCTGGAACCCGCGATCGTTGAAACCGGTCAGGAACGGGCCGGGGTTGACGGTTGCCACCTCGACCCCGAACTCCTGCAGTTCGAGGCTCATGGTTTGCGCGATCGCTTCGATGGCGTGTTTGGACGCGGAGTAGATGCCGGTGAACGGGTTGACGTTCAGGCCCTCCCGGGAAGAGACCCAGACGATCCGTCCTTCGCCGCGCTTGACCATTTGCCGGGCTATACCCTGCGTGAGCAGGAGCGGCCCGATGACGTTGACTTCGAACTCGTTACGCATGTTCGAGCCGGGTATGTCGATGACCGACCCACCCTCGAGCACCCCGGCGTTGTTGACGAGGATCTCCACGTTCCACGCCAGCGCCTTTTTGCGATCGCCGTCGTTGGTGACGTCGAGCTTCTCGACCTGGATGTCGACGCCGCGCGACTTGGCTTCACGCTTCAACGTCTGCACCTGGGCGTAGATTTCCACCGACGCGATGACCTTGAAGCCCTTCTCGGCAAGCCTGAAGGATACCTCCTGTCCGAAACCAGTGGCGGCGCCCGTGACAAGTACGGTGTTCATCTGTTCTCTTCCTTGGTGAGTTCGGTAAACCGCCAAGTGCGACGGTCAGTTCACCCCACCTGGGAACTCGACGAGAAGCGCCGCAGACAAGTTCTCATCCTATGATCAGGGCTCCCCGGTTCCTTGTCGTGGGAGGTAGGCCACTAACGAGAGGTCCGGCCGCCCTTCCGGCACCAGGGCGACGTAGGTGTAATCGACGCGACCGAACCGAGGGTGCCGCAGGCGCTTCAGCCCCTCTTGGAACACCTTCACTTCGATGTTTGGCCACCAGCTGCGAAATTCCTGGCTGGACCTGGAAATTTCCTCGACGATTTTGTCGAACGGCGCCGTATCCTCTGCCCTGGCGCGGGCCGCACGGAAGGTCGAGAGCATCTCGTGGGCCAGCTGCTCCCAGTCGACGATCAGGGTTCGAAAGGGCGGATACAGGAACAACAGATACAGGGTATTGCGTTCGCCGACTTCGAGGGTGCCGTAATCGATAAACAGGTCTGCGACCGCCGCGTTCCAGGCAAGGATGTCGAGCCGGGTGTTGCGGATGTAGGCGGGAATCGGGTCGAGTGCCTGGACGAGCAACGTCAATCCGTCGCTCAGCTGGTCACCTCCCGCAGCGGGAGGCGGCTCGCGGGACGAAAGGGCGAAGAGATACGACGCCTCGACACGGTCAAGCCGAAGCACGTTCGATATTTGGCGGAGCGTCTGGGCGGAGGCCTGGATGTTGCGCCCCTGCTCGAGCCACGTGTACCAGCTGACGCTGACACCCGCCAGAATAGCGACTTCTTCACGACGGAGCCCTGGAGTGCGGCGCTTCCTTTCCGGCAAACCCAGCGCGTCTGGTTGAAGGCGCGCGCGCCGGCTCGCCAAGAAAGCTCCTAGCGCCTTGCGTTGCTCTGGCGATGGCTTCTTCACCGCAGCGCGTGCTGTGGAATGGCCGCTTCGGCATGCCTCTGTGCAGAAACGGCCTGCTCGGTTCCCACCAACGGCGGCCCTAGAACCGCCATACGCACGCCACCGGCATCAACGTTGGTTTAGACGCCTACTTTTTCGTCTTCGGGTCGTGCGTGTGGTGCTTGTCCCGCTCGCCGCCGCCGCCCGAAACGTGGCTGCTGGCCCCGCTGGTCGGCGCGTCCGGCTCCGGCGCCGCGTTCGGCTTGCCGCCGCTGGCCCGGTCCGGGTGGCCGCCGTGCTTCTCCTCGGTCTCGTGGCTGCTGCCCGGGCCGCCGTGGCTGCGGTCGGCGGCCGGTGTCTTGCTTCCCGCCATGTCAGCGATCCCCCGAACGGCCCTTGTTGGTCGTGTTCTGCTCGACGTTGGCGTGGTCGCCCTGCTCGTGCGTGTTGCTGTCGTGTTTGCGGTGGGTCGCTTCGTGCTCGGCCTCTGGCTTGGCGGGCCCGCCCTTCGGCGAGCGGGCGGCGGGCGGCACCGGTGGTAGGTGGGCGGTCATGTCTGGTTCCTCGTTCAACCGGCGCATCTACGCACACTTCGGCCGGGAGTTCACCCGTCGCGCCTGGCGTGCCACGGTGCGGCATGGGGTTCAGCCAAGCGCTCGCCGGCCGTAGTTTCCGTTTCGACGACCTCCGCACGCTGCTGGCGCGCGCCACACCGTTCCGCTCGGGCGACGCGCTGGCCAGGCTCGCCGCCGCGGACGCGACCGAGCGGGTGGCCGCCCGCCTCGCCCTGGCCGACGTGCCGCTCCGAGCCTTCCTCGACGAGGCGGTGGTGCCGTACGAGGCGGACGAGGTCACCCGGCTGATCCTCGACACCCACGATTCTGTCGCGTTCGCCCGGGTGTCCCACCTCACCGTCGGCGGCTTGCGCGACTGGCTGCTGGCCGACAATGACGTTTCCGGCATCGCCGCCGGGGTGACGCCGGAGATGGCGGCGGCGGTGTCGAAAATCATGCGGCTGCAGGACCTCGTGCTGGTCGCACGAAAGATCGAGGTGGTGACGCGGTTTCGCGACACGATCGGCCTGCGCGGGCGGCTGGCGACGCGGTTGCAGCCGAACCACCCGACCGACGACCCGCACGGCATCGCGGTCAGCCTGCTCGACGGCCTGTTGCTGGGCTCGGGCGACGCGGTGATCGGCGTCAACCCGGCGACCGACAGTGTCGCCAGCTACGTCGAGCTGACCCGCATGCTCGACGACGTGCGCGAGAAATTGCAGATGCCCGGCCAGACCTGCGTGCTGGCCCACGTCACGACCGCGCTGGCGGCGTTGGCCCAGGGTGCCCCGGTCGACCTGATGTTCCAGTCGGTCGCCGGGTCGGAGGCGGCCAACCGGGCGTTCGGCATCGACCTCTCGCTACTCGCCGAGGCGCGGGACGCGACGCTGGCGCTCAAACGCGGCACAGTCGGCGACGACGTGATGTATTTCGAAACCGGGCAGGGCAGCGCGTTGTCGTCCGGCACCCACCACGGCGTCGACCAGCAGACGATGGAGGCGCGCGCCTATGCCGTCGCCCGCGCGTTCAAGCCGTTGCTGGTCAACACCGTGGTCGGCTTCATCGGCCCCGAATACCTGTTCGACGGCAAGCAGATCACCCGCGCGGGGCTGGAAGACCATTTTTGCGGCAAGCTGATGGGGCTGCCGATGGGCTGCGACATCTGCCACACCAACCACGCCGAGGCCGACCAGGACGACATGGACGGGCTGCTGACGCTGCTGGCCGCCGCCGGCTGCAACTTCGTCATGGGCGTGCCGGGGGCGGACGACGTGATGCTCGGCTACCAGAGCTCGTCGTTCCACGACGCGCTGTACGTCCGCGAGGTGCTTGGATTGCGACCGGCGCCGGAGTTCGAGGCGTGGCTCGCGCGGATGGATCTGCTCGACGGCGCGGGCCGCATCCGGGCGGGCGGCGGCGGGCCGGTGCGCGCGTTGCTGGGCGCGTGACCGACGGCTGGCTCACGCTGCGGGCGCGGACGCCGGCGCGGGTCGGGCTGGCACGGGTCGGCGGGTCGGTTGCGACCGGCGACCACTTGGCGTTCCAGGCGGCGCACGCGGCGGCGCGGGACGCGGTGGTGGCGACGCTGGACGTCGACGCGCTCACAGGCAAATTCGCGGCTTTCCCGGTCGTCCGGTTGCGCTCGGCGGCGGACGATCGGGCGACCTATCTGCGACGGCCGGATTTGGGCCGCCGCCTGCATCCCGACGCCGGCGCGGCACTCGCGCCGATGGTGGGCGAGGTCGCCGTGGTGGTGGCCGACGGACTGTCCGCCACCGCCGCGAACCGCCACGCGCCCGCCGTCGTGCGCGAACTGGCGGCGTTGCTGGCCCCGCACGGCATCCGCATCGGTCTGGTCGCCCTGGTCGAGCAGGGCCGGGTTGCGGTCGGCGACGACGTGGCGCAGGCGGTCGGCGCGGAGACGGTGGTTGTGTTGCTCGGCGAACGGCCGGGATTGAGTGCGGCCGACTCGCTCGGCGCCTACGTCACGTGGCGACCGGGACCAGCCACGACCGACGCCGAGCGCAACTGCGTGTCTAACATCCGCGACGGCGGGCTGGCCCCGGCGCTGGCCGCCGCCGCGATAGCCCGGATCGTGCTGGCGGCGCGGGTGCAACGCCTGACGGGGGTGCGGCTGGTGGCGGATCAGCCGACCGCGCTGACCCAGTCCGCCAAGTTGTAGTGCGTGGCCACCCGGGCGATCTTGCCGTCCCGCACGGTCAGGAATGCCCCGGCCGGAATGACGTAGTGCTGGCCGCGCGCCGGGGCAGTGCCGGGGGGCACGCCCGGATCGCTCGCGAGATACGTGCCGTGGACGGAAAACTCGGCCGCCGCGCGAGTGCCGGTTTGGTCGACCATCACCACGATGTCGTGCAGCGTCTCGCGGTAGCAGCGGTCCATGTGCGCCATGAACCGCGCGAACGTCGCCCGCCCGACCTCGCGGGACCCCTGGCTGATGTCGTGCGCCACGTCCTCGGCCAGCATGTCGAGCATCGCCGCCCGGTCGCCGCCCGCGTTGAACGCCGCGTAGTAGGCGCGGACCAAAGCCTCGGCGTCGCTCATGCTGCCTTGCGGGTCGCCGCCCCGGTCAGGCGTTTGACCATCGCCGACCAGCGGTGCCGGCGCATCTCCTGCCGCGCGCGGGCGTCGGCGGTCATATAGTTGAGCTGGATCACATACCGCTTGCCGACGTGCTGCTTGTGGCCATGCCAAGTGGTCGGGCCGTTCGGGAACACCAGCAGCGTGCCGTCGGTCGGCGGCACCTCGACGTCGAACGCCTCGATGTCGGTGTCGTTGCGGAGTAGGCGCAGGCTGCCGCCCTTGGTCGCCCAGTCGGCCGACGCCGGGTTGAGGTAGAGCAGCACGGTGACGCGCTTGCTGTCGCTGTCGCGGTGGATGCGACCGTCCTTTTCGCGCGACCGGCCGCGCAGCGTCACCATGGTCGGCGCGCCATCCAACGCCAGGCCGAATTTTAGCGCGATGGCCTGCTGCAACCGGGTGCCGGCCATCTCGTCCATCAACGCCTCGGCGGCCGGGCCCATTCGCAGCGCGGTGGTCGGGAACGAGCCGCCGGCCGAGATGTCGGGCAGGTCGGCGACCACGCGGGCCAACGCCGCCGGCGGCACGAAGTCGCGCACGACCACATGGGCGAACGGCGCGTGCGCCACGGCGGTCGCGGTCAGGGCATCAAGGTCGATCATCGGCGGGCGCTCCGGCTCGGCGGGGCGCAGGTTAGCCGCTCGGCGGGCGGCGGCCAACAATCAGACGTGCTGGAGGTGCTTCGGGGCACGGATGATCGTGGTGGCGAGCGGGCGCGGGCACAGCCGCGACGGTCCGTCCAACGCCTTCTGCACGGGATTGCCGCAGTTAGCGGTCGACTGCGCCGATACGCTTCCGACGCCCGGAACGACCGCGGCGTTCGCGGAGTCGACGGACAAAGCAAACAGGAAAGTGCCCGAGAGAGCCACGGCGAGGATTTTCTGGTGAAGTGTGGCTCGATTGCACATACAGCCACTACGAACGGCCGCGAGACTGGTTGTCTCACTCTCGATACGGTGAAGACGCACGATTGCCGTGTCGCCGCTCACAGGCTACCGCGCGCGCATGGACGTGCCGCCGACGACACTCGACGAGGGGCCGCTGCCGGCATGGCGCGCCCGCGTAGCCGCCGGCCACCTCGGTCACGACGCGGCCCAGGCGGCGGCGGCGGAGCGGCTCCAGGTGCTGTGGCGGCGGTTGCGCGGCTACGACCCGGCCCTTGCCCCCGACGAGCACGGGCTGCTGTCGCGGCTGTGGCGGCGCAAGCGGGTCGACGACGCGCACCAGGGCCCGCCGCAGGGCCTGTATCTCGTGGGCGAGGTCGGACGCGGCAAGTCGATGCTGATGGACCTGTTCTTCGCCACCGCCGACGTGCCGCGCAAGCGCCGCCAGCATTTTCACGACTTCATGCAGCAGGCGCATGCGCGTTTCCACGCTCTCCGCGCCGATCCCGCCGTCTCCGACCCGATCCCGCGGCTGGCCGACGCCATCGCGGCGGAGGCGGCACTGCTGTGCTTCGACGAGTTCCAGGTCACCGACATCGTCGACGCGATGATCCTGGGCCGCCTGTTCGCCGCCTTGTTCGAGCGCGGCGTGGTGGTGGTCGCGACGTCGAACACGCGCCCGTCCGACCTGTTCGCGGGCCAGCCGGGACGCGACGCCTTCCTGCCGTTCATCCGGTTGCTCGAAAGCCACCTCGACCTGCTGGTGCTCGACGGCGGTCGCGATTTCCGGCGGCTGACGCTGGCCGGCTCGCCGACCTGGTTCGTGCCGGCCGACGCCCGGGCCGACGCGGCGCTGGACGCGGCGTTCCTGAAACTGACTGGCGGGGCCGAAGCCGGGCCGGACCGGCTCAACGTGCAGGGCCGGAGCCTGAAGATACCCTTGGCAGCGGCCGGCGTGGCGAGGTTCGACTTCGCCGCGTTGTGCGAGGCGCCGCTCGGGCCGGGCGACTACCTCGCGCTCGCCACCCACTATAACGCGCTGGTGCTGGACGGGGTGCCGCGCCTGTCCACCGCCCGGTTCGACGCGGCGCGGCGGTTCGTGACGCTGATCGACGTGCTGTACGACCATCGGGTGAAGCTGGTCGCCTCGGCCGACGCGGGGCCGGACGGGCTGTATCCGGCGGGCGAGGGGGCGGCCGCGTTCCAGCGCACCGCCAGCCGGCTGGTCGAGATGCAGGGCGATCCGTGGTGGCGGCAACCCCACGTTCCCTAGCCGGTCCGTTTGCCGCATAGTGGACGATACGTTAGCGGAGCCCGCGCCCCGCAGAGCGACGCCCTGAGAAGGATTTCGGCATGGCACGCAACAAGATCGCGCTGATCGGCGCCGGCAACATCGGCGGCACGCTGGCCCACCTGATCGGCCTGAAGGAGCTGGGCGACGTCGTGCTGTTCGACGTGTTCGGCGGCGTCGCGGCGGGCAAGGCGTTGGACATCCGCCAATCCTCGCCGGTCGACGGGTTCGACGCCATGATGACCGGCGGCGGCGACTACGCGGCGATCGCCGGTGCGGACGTGGTGATCGTCACCGCCGGCTTCCCGCGCATGCCCGGCATGAGCCGCGACGACCTGCTGGCCAAGAACGCCGGCGTGATCTCGGACGTGGCGGCCGGCATCAAGGCGCACTGCCCGGGCGCGTTCGTGATCGTCATCACCAACCCGCTCGACGTCATGGTGTACGAGCTGCAGCGGCGGTCCGGCCTGCCGAAGGAGCGCGTGGTCGGCATGGCCGGCGTGCTCGACAGCAGCCGGTTCCGGCTGTTCCTGGCCGAGGAATTCGGCGTGTCCGTCGAGGACGTGACGGCGTTCGTGCTGGGCGGCCACGGCGACACGATGGTGCCGCTGACCCGCTACTCGACGGTCGCCGGCATCCCTGTGCCCGACCTGATCAAGATGGGCTGGACCACGCAGGGGCGGATCGAGGCGATCGTCAAACGCACCGCCAACGGCGGCGGCGAGATCGTGAAACTGCTCGAGAAGGGTAGCGCCTTCTACGCCCCGGCCGCGAGCGCGGTCGCCATGGCCGAGAGTTTTCTGCGCGACAAGAAGCGGGTGCTGCCGTGCGCCGTGCTGTTAGAAGGCGAATACGGCCAGAGCGGCCTCTACGTCGGCGTGCCGGTGGTGATCGGGGCCGGCGGGGTCGAGCGGATCGTCGAGGTGGAGTTTACTGCCGACGAGAAGGCGGCGTTCGACGCCTCCTGCGCCTCGGTCCGAAAACTGATCGACGATTTCAGCAAGCTGGGCGTCTGACCCCGTGAACATCCACGAATACCAGGCCAAGGAGCTGTTGCGCGGCTACGGCGTCGCGGTGCTGGACGGCCACGTCGCCTGGACGCCCGACGAGGCGGTGGCCGCCGCCGCCAAGCTGCCCGGCCCGGTGTTCGTGGTGAAAAGCCAAATCCACGCCGGCGGCCGCGGTGCCGGCCGCTTCGCCCACGACCCTGACGGAAAGGGCGGCGTCCGCCTCGCCAAAAACCCTGAGGAGGTGCGCGCCGCCGCCGACGCGATGCTGGGGCACACGCTGGTCACCAAACAGACCGGGCCGGCCGGCAAGCGCGTCCACCGCGTCTACGTCGAGGCCGGCTGCGACATCGCCCGCGAACTCTATCTCTCGCTGCTGATCGACCGCGCCACCGCCCGCGTCACCATCATGGCCAGCACCGAGGGCGGCATGGAGATCGAGGAGGTGGCCGAGCACCACCCCGACCGCATCCTGCGCGTCGGCGTCGATCCGGCATCCGGCCTGTCTGCGTTCCATAGCCGCCGGCTCGCCTTCGCACTCGGCCTGACCGGCAAGCAGATTTCGGCCTTTTCCCGCTTCGTCGACTCCATGTATCGCGCCTTCCTGGCGCTCGACTGCGCGATCGTCGAAATCAACCCGCTGGTGGTGACCGGGGCCGGCGAGGTCGTCGCCCTCGACGCCAAGGTCAGCTTCGACGACAACGCGCTGTTCCGCCACCCCGACCTCGAACAGCTGCGCGACGAGGCGGAGGAGGACCCGAAGGAGCTCGAGGCGGCCCGCCACAGCCTGAGCTACATCGCGCTCGACGGCACCATCGGCTGCATGGTCAACGGCGCCGGGCTCGCGATGGCGACCATGGACATCATCAAGCTGTACGGCGCGGCCCCGGCCAACTTCCTCGACGTCGGCGGCGGGGCGACCAAGGAACGGGTCACGGCCGCGTTCAAGATCATCCTGTCCGACCCCAACGTCGAAGGTATCCTGGTCAACATCTTCGGCGGCATCATGCGCTGCGACGTGATCGCCGAGGGTGTGGTCGAAGCCGCACGCGAGGTCAGCCTGACGGTGCCGCTGGTGGTGCGGCTGGAAGGCACCAACGTCGAACTGGGGCGCGAGATCATGGCCAAGTCCGGCCTGCCGATCATCCCGGCCGCCAACCTGGCCGACGCCGCCGAGAAGATCGTCGCCGCGACGAAGGAGCCCGCCTGAATGGCCATCCTGATCGACCGCGACACCCGCGTCATCACGCAAGGTTTTACCGGCGCGCAGGGCACGTTCCACAGCGAGCAGGCGATCGCCTATGGCACCAAGGTGCTGGGCGGCGTCACTCCCGGCAAGGGCGGCACGACGCACCTCGACCTGCCGGTGTTCGACACCGTGGCCGAGGCGGTCGAGCGGACCCGCGCCGACGCCTCGGCGATCTACGTGCCGCCGCCGTTCGCGGCCGACGCGATCCTCGAGGCCATCGCAGCGGGGGTGAAGCTGATCGTCTGCATCACCGAGGGCATCCCGGTGCTCGACATGGTGCGGGTCAAGCGGGCGCTGGATGGCAGCCACAGCCGGCTGATCGGGCCGAACTGCCCCGGCGTCATCACCCCCGACCAATGCAAGATCGGCATCATGCCGGGCCACATCCACCGCGCGGGCAAGGTCGGCATCGTCAGCCGCTCCGGCACGCTGACCTACGAGGCGGTGGCCCAGACGACCGCCGCCGGACTGGGCCAGAGCACCTGTGTCGGCATTGGCGGCGACCCGGTGAAGGGGACCGACTTCATCGAGGTGCTGGAGATGTTCCTGGCCGACCCGCAGACCGAGGCTATCATCATGATCGGCGAGATCGGCGGCGCCAGCGAGATCGACGCGGCCGAGTTCCTGGCCCGCGACAGCCGCCGCAAGCCGACCGTCGGCTTCATCGCCGGCGTCACCGCCCCGCCTGGCCGCCGGATGGGCCACGCCGGGGCGGTCATCAGCGGCGGCCGCGACACGGCGGCGGCCAAGATGGAGGCGATGCGGATTGCCAATATCGAGGTCGCCGAAAGTCCGGCCGCACTCGGCAGCGCGATGTTGAAACTGTTACGCGGCTAAAACTTCCGCTACATCCTGTGTTGCATTGCTGCCGGGCGGTGAAGCCGCTGTTTCGTCACATTCTGACGCCTACATAGGGTTGTGTCGCTGAACCGGGCGGCGTGATCGAGGAAACACCATGGCTGGCGTTGATATCCTTGCTGGCGCCTTCAGCGGCGCGAACGCGGCTTATATTGCCGACCTCTATGCGCGGTGGGTGGCCGATCCCACCCAGGTCGATCCCAGCTTTCGCGACCTGTTTGAAAGCCTGGGCGACGAGTCTCGCGCGGTCCTGACCGACGCATCGGGCGCGTCATGGTCGCCACGCCACTTCGAGGTCGGCGAGGCCGAGCCGAAAGCGGTCAAGCCCAGCCCCAAGACGGCGGCACCGGTCGCCGCACCTATAGCAGACGTGCGCGCGGCGACTCTCGACAGCATCCGCGCCCTCATGCTGATCCGCGCCTACCGGGTACGCGGCCACCTGCAGGCGAAACTCGACCCGCTTGGCCTGTCGCCGGCCCGCGAGCACAGCGAGTTGCAACCCGCGACATACGGCTTCGCCACCGACGCCGACCTCGACCGGCCGGTGTTCATCGACAACGTGCTGGGGTTCGAGACGGCCAGTGTCCGCCAGATCCTCGCCCGCCTGCGCGAGACTTACTGCGGCCCGGTCGGCGTCGAGTTCATGCACATCCAGGACCCCGAGCAGAAGGCGTGGATCCAGCGCGCGGTCGAGGGCGCACCCTGGCACCAGACGTTCGACGCCGACGCCAAGCGCCACATCCTGCAAGGGCTGACCGAGGCCGAGGGCTTCGAGGTGTTCTGCCAAAAGCGCTACGTCGGCACCAAGCGGTTCGGGCTGGAGGGTGGCGAGGTCACCATCCCCGCGCTGCAGGCGATCATCGAGACAGCGGCCGGCGCGGGCGTATCCGAAATCTGCATCGGCATGCCACACCGTGGCCGGCTCAACACGCTGGTCAACATCGTCAAGAAGCCGTTCACGGCGGTGTTCAGCGAGTTCGGCGGCGAGAGCTTCAAGCCCGACGACGTGCAGGGTTCGGGCGACGTGAAGTACCACCTCGGCACCTCGACCGACCTCGAAGTCGGCGGCCACGAGGTCCACATTTCGTTGCAACCCAACCCGTCGCACCTCGAGGCGGTCGATCCCGTGGTGGTCGGCAAGGTCCGCGCCCGCCAGGACATGAACGGCGACACGCGCGGGCGGCACGGCGTCATGGGCGTCCTGATGCACGGCGACGCGGCGTTTGCTGGCCAGGGCCTGGTGTACGAGACGCTCGCGATGAGCCAGCTGATCGGCTACCGCACCGGCGGCACGATCCACCTGATCGTCAACAACCAGATCGGTTTCACGACCGTCCCGGCGCACGCCTATTCCGGGCTGTATTGCACCGACGTCGCGAAATCGATCCAGTCGCCGATCATCCACGTCAACGGCGACGAGCCGGAGGCGGTGATCTGGTGCGCGCGCCTGGCCGCCGACTACCGCCAGCGGTTCGGCGCCGACGTGGTGCTCGACATCGTCTGCTACCGCCGCCACGGCCATAACGAGACGGACGAGCCGGCGTTCACCCAGCCGATCATGTACCGCGCGATCAAGGACCGCCCGACCACGCGCACGCTGTACGCACAGAAGCTGGCGGCCGAGGGCGTGCTGGACGAGGCTGGCGCCACCGCGATGTGGAACGGTTTCATGGACGTGCTCGAGGCGGCGTTCACCGCGGCCAAGGGCTACAAGGTCAACAAGGCCGACTGGCTGGAAGGCCACTGGTCGGGCTTGAAGCAGCCGAACGATGACGGCGAGGGCTGTGAGGGCAACACCTCGGCCACCCCCGAGCGGTTGCAGGCGGTCGGCCACGCGCTCGCCACCGTGCCGGAGGGGTTCGCGATCAACCCCAAGATCGCCCGCCAGCTCGACGCCAAGCGGCAGATGATCGACGGCGGCGAAGGCATCGACTGGGCCACCGGCGAGGCGCTGGCGTTCGGCACCCTGCTGATGGACGGCCACCGCGTCCGCCTGTCGGGCGAGGACAGCCAGCGCGGCACGTTCAGCCAGCGCCACGCGGTGCTGATCGACCAGGTGACGCAGCACGAATACGTGCCGATGAATAACGTCGCCCCGGACCAGCCGGCCAAGATTGAGATCTACAACTCGCTGCTGTCCGAGCAGGGCGTGCTCGGCTTCGAGTACGGCTACACGCTGGCCGACCCGAAGACGCTGGTGCTGTGGGAGGGCCAGTTCGGCGACTTCGCCAACGGCGCGCAGGTCATCATCGACCAGTTCCTGGCGAGCGGCGAGACCAAGTGGCTGCGGATGTCGGGCCTCGTGCTGCTGCTGCCGCATGGCTACGAGGGGCAGGGGCCGGAGCATTCGTCGGCGCGGCTGGAACGCTACCTGCAACTCTGCGCCGAGCGGAACATGGTGGTCACCAACCTTACCACGCCGGCCAGTTATTTTCACGCGCTGCGCCGCCAGCTCAAGCGCAACTACCGCAAGCCGCTGGTCATCATGACGCCGAAGTCGCTGCTGCGGCACAAGCTGGCGGTGTCGCCGCTGGCCGACTTCGCCACCGGCAGCGCGTTCCGCCCGGTGCTGCCCGAGGTCGACACGTTGGCCGACGACGCGGCGATCCGGCGCGTGGTGCTGTGCAGCGGCAAGGTCTACTACGACCTGCTGGCGGAGCGGCGCGAGCGCGGCCAGGATGACGTGGCGATCGTGCGGCTCGAACAGCTGTACCCGTTCCCGGCGATCTCGCTGCCGCCGGTGCTGGCGCGCTACCCGAACGCCGAGGTCGTCTGGTGCCAGGAGGAGCCCGCCAACATGGGCGCCTGGACTTTCGTCGACCGCCGGATCGAGGACGAAATGTCGAAACTGCCCGGTCCGCACAAGCGCCCGCGTTATGTCGGGCGCGAGGCGGCCGCGTCGCCCGCGACCGGACAGGCGCGGGTGCACGCCGAGCAACAGGCCGCGTTGGTCCGCGAGGCATTGGCTCCGGCCACCGCCGGTAACGCCCAAGTCATAAAACAGGGATAACCACCCCAGATGCCGACCGACATCAAGGTGCCGACGCTCGGCGAGAGCGTCACCACGGCGACGATCGCGCGCTGGCTGAAACACGCGGGCGACGCGGTCGCGGCCGACGAGCCGCTGGTGGAGCTCGAGACCGACAAGGTGACGGTCGAGGTCAACGCGCCGTCGGCCGGACACCTCGACAGCATCGCGGCCGCCGAAGGGGCCGAGGTCGAGGTGGGCGGGTTGCTCGGTACGATCGGCGAGGGGGCCGGGTCCGCCAAGGCCGCCCCGCTCCAGGCTGCCCCGCCTCAGGCCGCCCCGCCCAAGGCTGAGCCCTCGAAGGCCGCGCCACCGCAAAAAGCCGAGCCGGCCGCCAATCCCGCGGCGGGCGTCAACCCGCCCCCGTCGCCGTCCGGTCCGGTCGCCGGTGCGGCGCAGGCGGCGCACGCGCCGTTGCCGTCGGCCGCCAAGCTGATGGTCGAGAATAACATCGGAGACGCGCAGATCGGCACCGGCACCGGCAAGGACGGCCGCGTGACCAAAGGCGACGTCCTCGAATTCCTAGCCCGCCCGGCTGCGATACCGACGCCGGTCAAGGTCGCCGCCCCGCGCGTCATCGGCGAGGGCGAGGAGCGGGTCAAGATGACGCGCCTCCGCCGCACCATCGCCGCCCGGCTGAAGGAGGCGCAGAACACGGCGGCCATGCTCACCACGTTCAACGAGGTGGACATGTCGGCCGCGATGGCGCTGCGGACCCAGTACAAGGACGCGTTCGAGAAGCGGCACAACGGCGTCCGCCTCGGCTTCATGTCGTTCTTCGTGCGGGCCTGCGTAGCGGCGCTCAAAGAGTTCCCGGCGGTCAACGCCGAGATCGACGGCGACGACATCGTCTACAAGCACCACGTCCACATGGGCATCGCAGTCGGCGGCGCGAACGGCCTGGTGGTGCCGGTGATCCGCAACGCCGACGCGATGGACATGGCGGCGATCGAGAAGTCGATCGGCGATTTCGGGCGTCGCGCCCGCGACGGCGCGCTGAAGATTGACGAACTGGGCGGCGGCACGTTCAGCATCACCAACGGCGGCGTCTATGGCAGCCTGATGAGCACCCCCATATTGAACCCACCGCAGTCGGCGATCCTGGGGATGCACAAGATCCAGGACCGCCCGGTGGCCATCGCCGGCAAGGTCGAAATTCGTCCGATGATGTACCTGGCGCTTTCATACGACCACCGGATCGTCGACGGGAAGGAAGCCGTCTCGTTCCTGGTTAAGGTCAAGGACGACGTGGAAGACCCGCACCGCCTGCTTCTGGGGTTGTAGAATATGGCTGACAGTTTCGATGTGATCGTCATCGGCGGCGGGCCGGGCGGCTACGTGTGCGCCATCCGCGCGGCCCAACTCGGCATGAAGGTCGCCTGCGTCGACAAGCGCGCGACGCTCGGCGGCACCTGCCTCAACATCGGCTGCATCCCGTCCAAGGCGCTGCTGCAGTCGAGCGAGAATTTTCATGCGCTGACGCACGATTTCAAGGCGCACGGCATCGACGCGAGCGGCGTCAGCTTCGACCTCGCCCGCATGCACGCACGCAAGGACGACGTGGTTTCGGCCAACGTCAAAGGCGTGGAATTCCTGTTCAAGAAGAACGGGGTGACGTGGCTGCACGGCACCGGCCACATCACCGCCGATAAGCAGGTCGAGGTCGACGGCACCAAATACGACGCGAAGAACATCGTTATCGCCACCGGCAGCGAGAGCATCCCGCTTCCCGGTGTCCCGGTCGACGAGAAGCGCATCGTCAGCAGCACCGGTGCGCTGGAGCTGGAGCGCGTGCCGGAGCACCTCGTCATCATCGGTGGCGGCTATATCGGCCTCGAACTCGGCAGCGTCTGGCACCGGCTCGGGGCCAAGGTCACGGTGGTCGAATACCTCGACCGGCTGGTGCCGGGCATGGACCGCGAGATCGGCAAGACGTTCGAGCGCGTGCTCGGCAAGCAGGGCATCGCGTTCCGGCTGTCGACCAAGGTTGTCGGGTCCAAGATGGACGAGACCGGCATCGACTTGGCGTTGGAACCGGCCGCCGGTGGCGCCGCGGAGACGCTGCGCGCCGACGTGGTGCTGGTGGCGATCGGCCGCCGCCCCCACACCGAGCACCTCGGGCTGGGGGGCGCCGGCGTGCACCTTGACGCCAAGGGCCGGGTCGAGATCGACGCGCACTTCCGCACCAACGTCGACGGCATTTTCGCGCTCGGCGACGTGGTGACTGGCCCGATGCTGGCCCATAAAGCCGAGGAGGAGGGCGTGGCGGTCGCCGAGATTCTGGCTGGGCAGGCGGGGCACGTGAACTACGACGTGATCCCGGGTGTCGTGTATACGTGGCCGGAGGTCGCGAGCCTGGGGCGGACCGAGGAGCAACTGAAGGACGCGGGCGTACAGTATCGGGTGGGCAAGTTCCCGTTCACCGCCAACGGCCGCGCCCGCGCGATGGGCAGCACCGAGGGGTTCGTGAAGATCCTGGCCGACGCGAAGTCCGACCGCATCCTCGGCGCCCACATCATCGGCCCCGACGCCGGCACGCTGATCGCCGAACTCGCGACCGCGATGGAGTTCGGTGCCTCGGCTGAGGACGTGGCCCGCACCTGCCACGCGCACCCGAGCCTCAACGAGGCGGTCAAGGAGGCGGCTTTGGCGGTCGAGGGGCGGGCCATCCACATCTAGGATGGCCCGGGTTCGAGCTACTCGACGACGTTGATCTGGCTCCACATGCCAAGCGCGTAATGGCCGGGCATGTTGCAGTAGACGATGTACTTGCCCGGCTTGAGGTCGATCTTCAGCTCGCCCTTCTGGCCAACCGGTAGCTCGGACACCTCGCCGAGATGGACCGCCTTGTCCTCGTCGACCTTCATCTCCTCGGCCGTGTAGGGCAGCGGGTGGTTTGGCAACGGCGAGATGATCATCTCGTGAACCAGGTCCTTGGACTCGTTGACGGCAACGAACGTCACCGGCCCCGCCTTGATGGTCTGGGTGCTGACCTTCAGGCCCATGGTCGGGTTCGGCAGGTTGGCTTCGTCATAGCCGCGCATCGGCTCGCTGTTCAGCTTGTCCATCGAGCTGTTGCCTTTGTCCCAGATCTCGATCCTTACCTCGCTGGCGGCGTGTGCGGGGGTGATGGTGTAGGCGGCGGCGGCAACGGCGGCGGCCACAAGGCACGTTGATTGTAGAAGTCGCAGCATGTGAGGTCAGGCTCCTGATTGGAAGGTTTGGCTGGGTTGCTCACCCAGCCCGGACCTGGGCCGAAATTTGATCGCGTCTATGGCCGGCCTGACGTTATTTTTGAAGATTGATTAAGGATACAAATACTTTACGGTAGACTAAGAACATCGGAGTCTGTGAGCCTGACAGTGACCTTACAGACCGACCATCGACCGAGAATTCTGTTTAAGGTTCACATCCGGGCCGTTCGCGCTATTCTGTCACCGAAACCGACTGACGCGACGACGGAGGGTGGACGACCGATGCTGATCGCCGGCGACATCGGTGGCACCACCACCCGGCTGGCCCTGATCTCCGCAGATTCCGGTCCGCGCCAGTTCGTGGCCGAGCAGGAGTTCCGCAGCGCCGACTTCACCAGCCTCGAGCCGATCGTCGCAGCCTTTTTGGCCGGCAACGGAGCCCACGAAAAGCCGACCTCGGCGTGCTTCGACGTGGCCGGCCCGGTCGTGCAAGGCCACGCCCACCTGACCAACCTGCCGTGGGACCTGGAGGAAGAGAAACTCGCCAGCATCCTCGGCCTGGACCGCGTCACGCTACTGAACGACCTCGAGGCGATTGCCCACGCGGTTCCGCACCTACAATCGGACGAGACGGCCGAGATCAACGCCGGCCGGGCTGTGCCGCAGACCGCGATCGCGGTGTTCGCCCCGGGCACCGGGCTCGGCGAGGCGTTCCTTATCTGGGGCGGCGCGGACTACGTCGCCTGCGCGTCCGAGGGCGGGCACGCCGACTTCGCGCCGACCAACCCGCTGCAGGCCGGATTGTGGGGCTACCTGACCGAGCGCTTCCGCCACGCCGCGTACGAGCGGGTGTGCGCTGGCTCCGGCCTGCCGAACGTCTACGACTATTTGCGGTCGCGCGACCCAACCTCGGAGACCACGGCGTTTCGCGCGGTGCTCGACGCGGCGCGCGACCGCACCCCGGCGATCGTCGACGCGGCGGTGCACGAGCCCGACCGAAACCCGCTCGCTGCGGCGACGCTGCGGCTGGTGATCGACGTCTGGGGCGCCGAGGCTGGCAACCTGGCGCTCAGGGTGATGGCGACCAGCGGCTTATATCTGGCGGGTGGACTGCCGCCGCGGTTGGTGCCGCAACTCCAGGACGGCGCGTTCATGCACGCCTTCACCGCCAAGGGCCGGTTCGCAAACCTGTTGAGCGGCATTCCGGTGCACGTCGTGACCACCAACGCCGCCCTGCTCGGCAGTGCCATCTGGGGTCTTAAGGAAGCGGAGGGTCAGCAGCCCGCGCGGCCGGCGACGTTCAGCCACACGTTGGCGGCACCAGCTTGAACTCCTTCAGGCTGCCCGCCATCGAGAAGTCGCCAAAATTCATCAGCAGGTCGTCGGCGACGCCGTTGGCGAAGTAGCGCATCGAGACCTCGTAGTCAGGCTCGATCGCCGTAGGCGCGTGGTCGAAGAACGCGATGTGGAACCTGCCGCTCGCAAGCCGCGCCAGGCTCGGCTGCTTGGTCAGCGTCTCGCTATCGGCCACCCACGCGCTCATGACGATGGAGCTGTCCTCCGGCCCCTTGGCGCTGGTGCCATCGAACAGCGGCAACGCCAGGAACTTCGCCCCGCCCTCGGCCGCGCCCAGCAACGCCACGGTGTGCGCGGTCGGGAACAGCGTGCCCGCCGGCAGCGGCAGCGTCGCGGGGTGCGGCAACGTGTAGGTCGCGGTGCCAACCCCGCCGGTCGCCTGCAGCGAGCTCTCGCCCTCGACTTCGCTGGTCACCGCCGTGTCGGTCGTCTGCTTCATGCGGTAGCGCATGTGCAGGCCGTCCTTGCTCTCGAACGTCGAGTAGTCGGACAACATGTGGATGGCCTGGCCCTCGTCGTTGGTGACCGTCATGTCGAGCCGCTGCTGCGTTGCCCAGCCCTCGCACTTGTCGAGGAACTCGTAGGTCATCGAACCGGTCGCCGCCTGCACGGCCTTGGACGCCGCCAACCTGAGGTCGTAGGTCGCCCGGTGCGCCGCGAGCTGGTGGCCGGCCGGGTCGGCGGCGAACGAAGCCGTGGCCGAAGCCAGCGCCAGCGGCGCGAGCAACAGAATGGACGCAAGTCGCATTATCGGTCTCCGGAACACTGCAGACGATATGGCAAGTTTGTGGCAGCGCCAACAGGCGGCTCACGAACCGTTTGTGCCACCGGACCGCAGCACGAGCGCCCGGGCGTAGGCGTCGCGGCGGGGAACCCCGGTCGTCGCCGCCGCCGCGTCGGCCGCCGCGCGCACGCCGAGCCCTGCGTCGAGGCCGTCCCGCAGCACCGCGTCCAGCGCGTCGGGGCCGGCGGTCTCCTCCGGGGCCGGCCCGAGCAGCACCACGATCTCGCCCCGCGCGGCCTCGGTCGCGTAGTGCGCGGCCAGCCTGCCGACGGTGTCCCGGCGCACCTCCTCGAACCGCTTGGTCAGCTCGCGCGCCACGGCGGCGGGCCGCTCGGCGCCGAACACCGTCGCCAGGTCGGCCAGCGCCTCGGCCAGCCGGTGCGGCGCCTCGTGGAAGATCAGCGTCGCCGACAGCCCGGCCCGCTCCGCCGCCCGCAGCCCGGCGAACAAGGCCAGGCGCGGTCCCTGGCGCGGCGGCGGAAATCCCGCGAACAGGTAGGGGTGTGGCGGCAGGCCGGACAGCACCAACGCCAGCGTCGCCGCGTGCGGTCCCGGCACGGCCGAGACCGGGTGGCCGGCGGCGATCGCCGCGCGCACCAGGCGGAAGCCGGGGTCGGACAGCAGCGGCATCCCGGCGTCGCTGACGACGGCCACACAGCGGCCCTCGGCCAGCAAACCGAGCACGCCGGGGATGCGCGCGTCCTCGTTGTGCTCGTGCAACGGGCTGGTGCGCGCCTCGATGCCGTATGCGGCCAGCAGGCGGGCGGTGCTCCTTGTGTCCTCGCACAGCACGAGGTCGGCGGCGCGCAGGGCGGCGACGGCCCTGGCGCTCATGTCGCCGAGGTTGCCGATCGGGGTCGGAACCAGCACAAGGCCGTGAAACGTTTCGCGTGACGGCCCGCTATGGGCAGGCAACGGCGGAGAGAGACATGGCTCGGCATCGGCTTGCGGTTCGGCGGACGACGACATCGGCGATCCTGCTGGGAGGGGCACTCCTGACCGGGCTGCCCGGCTGTGTCGAGCGGCAATACCCTCCCCCGGTCCAACTCGGTGGCGCCAACCCGAACGTGCCGGCGGAGCCGCTGGGCGCACCGGCGGCGGCGGCTGGCCGCAGGGTCGCGATCCTGGCGCCGACCACCGGACCCAACGCCGAGCGCGGCGACGCGCTGGTTAAGGCCGCCCAACTGGCGATGGTCGACAGCCCGCTCGACGTGCGCGACACCGGCGGCACGGCGGCAGGCGCGGCGGCGGCGGCGGCGGCGGCGATCGCGGCCGGCGCCGGTGTGCTGATCGGGCCGCTAACCGGGGCCGAGACCCAGGCGGTGGCTCCGGTCGCGCGAGCGGCGCACGTGCCGGTGCTGGCGTTCACCAATGACAGCGCCGTCGGCGGCAACGGCGTCTGGGCGCTCGGCATCACCCCCGTCCAGCAGGTGCGGCGGCTGGTGGCCGCGAGCGTGGCGCAGGGCAAGGGCCGGTTCGCCGCCGTGCTGCCCGACACCGGGTTCGGCCACTCGATGGGCAACGCGCTGGGCCAGGCGACGGCGGCGGCCGGGGTCGCGGCACCCGACATCCGGTTCCACGGCGAGGGCACGGCCGCGATCCAGGCGGCGATGCGCGAGGTGTCCGGCTACGCGACCCGGCGCGGTCCGCTCGACGCGCAACTGCGCGACGCCCGCGCCCGGCATGATGCGGCGGCGGTGGCCGAGCTGAAAAGCCGGGGTGTCGGCGAGCCGCCGTTCGACACGCTGTTGCTCGCCGACACCGGCGACCGGCTGGCGCTGCTGGTGACGTTCCTGCCGTACTACGACATCGACCCTTCGTCCGTGCGGCTACTCGGTCCATCGCTGTGGGCGACGCCGGCGTTGCGCGGCGGGGCCAACGTCGGCGGCGCCTGGTATGCGGCCCCGGACCCGGCCGCGCGCGCCGGGTTCGACAGCGCCTACACCGCCAGATACGGCTCGCCGGCGCCCGGGTTGGCCGACCTCGCCTACGACGCCGCGTCGATCGCGCGGTTGGGGATCGCCGACGGTTTCGCCCCCGGCACGCTGGAACGCCCGGACGGCTACGCGGGCGTCGACGGCCTGCTCGCGTTGCAGCCGGACGGCACGGTGCGGCGCGCGCTCGCCGTCTACCAGGTGGGCGGCGACACCGCGCAGCCGATCCAGCCGGCCCCGGGCAACCTGTCCGACCCGGGCAGCTAGCTCCGCCGATGCGCGCGCCGAAGCTGGCTTGGGCGACGGCGACCATCGGCGGCGTCCCATGCGTCGCGCTCGTGCTGCTGTGGACCACCGGGCAGGCGGCGGGCATGCCGGCGGTGCTGGCGTTGCTGGCCACCCTGGCGTCCAATCTGGTGCTCGGTGCGGTCTGGACGGCCGACCTCGACAAACTCGCCGACACCATTCGGCGCGCGTCCCAGGAGGGCAGCCGCCGGATCGCGGCGCCGCGACCGATCCTGCCGGCGCTGGCGCGCATGGATGCCGGGATCGAGCGGCTGTCCCACACGCTCGCCGACCGCGCCGCCCAGGTCGGCCAGCTGGTGCGCTCCAACGAGGCGATCGTCGAGCGGCTGCCGGACCTGCTGCTGGTGTTGGGGCCGGACCGGGCGGTGCGCCGCGCCAACGCCGCCGCCCGGGCGGCCTTCGGTGCCGACATGCCGGCCGTGGTGCGTCACCCCGGTCTGCGCGCCGCAATCGACCAGGCGTTCGCCCATGGTGTCGCCCAAGTGGACCTGCCGCTGCCGGTGCCGATCCGGCGCGAGGTGCAGGCGACCGTGCTGCTGATCGACCCGCCGTTGGCCGACGGCGGGCACGCGATCGTCGTGTTATCCGACCGCACCCGCGAGCGCGCGGTCGAACGGATGCGCGCCGACTTCGTGGCCAACGCCAGCCACGAACTGCGGACCCCGCTGGCCAGCCTGATCGGCTTCATCGACACGCTGCGCGGGCCAGCCAAGGACGACCCGCCGGCGCGCGAACGGTTCCTGAATATCATGGCCGAGCAGGCGGAGCGGATGAACCGGCTGATCGACGATCTGCTGAGCCTGAGCCGGATCGAGCTGACCGAGCACCAGGCGCCCTCGGAGCGGGTCGATGTCGGCGCCACCGCCGAACGCATCGCCGCCGCGTTCGAGCCGCAGGTGCGGGCGGGTCGCGTCGCGCTCGACCTGTCGATCGAGGACCACCTGCCGGCCGTCACCGCCGACCCCGACCAGATCGAGCAGGTGATGCAGAACCTGCTCGACAACGCCGTCAAATATGGCCGCGAGGGTGGGGTGGTGCGCCTGTCCGTGGCACTTGGTCACGGGCCGAGATGGCCGACCCGCCCGGGGGTGGTGGTATGCGTCGCCGACGATGGCCCGGGCATCCCCAAGGCGCATGTGCCGCGGCTTACCGAGCGATTCTACCGCGTGGACAAAGGCCGTGGCCGGGGCGCCGGTGGCACCGGGCTAGGGCTCGCGATCGTGCGCCACATCGTCAACCGGCATCGCGGCCAGTTGCTGATCGAGAGCGAGGAGGGGCAGGGCAGCGTGTTCTCCGTTTGGCTGCCGGCCAGCGCCGCCCCGCACCCGGCCCCGCAGGCGGCACCGCAACCGGTGTGGACGGGCGGCGTTCTCGACCCCAGCCGAGAGGATGCGACCTGATGCCGAGATACCTCCTGTTCGGCGCGATGCTGACCACCTCGCTCGCCCTTGGCGCCTGTGCCTATCAGACCGGGCCACCGGCCAGCGGCGCCGAGAGCAGCGCTCCGCAGGCGGTGCAGCAGGCCCATGGCGGCGCCCCAGGGGGTGGATCCAACGTGTTCAACCGGCAGCTCCCATTGATTGAGGCACCCTGACGCGCTGCTTGCTGGTCGCTATCGTCCTGAGCCTCGCAGCGTGCGGCCTTCAAACGCGTCCGCCCTTCAGCGGGGCCGGCAGCAGCGCCCCGAGTGCGGTCGCCCAGGCCGATGGCGGCTCCACGGGCGGCGGCGCCAACCGGTTCAACTCCCCTAACTATAACCACAACTTCCACTAAGCGGGCTTCGCGGTGACATCGCGGTCGGGCTACGTTCGACGTCATGAACAACCTCGATGCCGCCACCCTCGCCCGCACCGTCCACCGGGCCGACTACACGCCTCCACCGTTCCTGGTCGACACGGTCGAACTCGACATCGTGCTGGACCCGACCGCGACCCTCGTCACATCGCGACTGGCAATCCGGCGCAACGCGGTGGGATCGCTGCACCTGGACGGCGACGGCCCGATTCTGGTGTCGATCGCGGTTGACGGCGTGGCGGTGCCGGCCGAGGCGTACCGGCTCGACGCGCGCGGACTGACGCTACTGGCGCCGCCGGACGCGGGCACGCTCGAGATCGTGGTCCGCGTCGACCCGACCGCCAACACCGAGCTGTCCGGCCTGTATCGCTCCGGCGATGCCTACTTCACCCAGTGCGAGGCGGAGGGTTTTCGGCGGATCACCTTTTTCCCCGACCGGCCCGACGTGATGTCGCGCTACAGCGTGACCGTCACCGGTGACGCCTCGACCCCGGTGCTGCTGTCCAACGGCAACCCGGTCGAGCAGGGCACCACCGCCGACGGCCGCCCGTTCGCCCGCTGGGACGACCCGCACCCGAAACCGTCGTACCTGTTCGCGCTGGTGGCCGGCGAGCTGGTGGCGGTGCGCGACCATTTCACGACCCGCTCCGGCCGCGACGTCGCCTTGGCGATCTGGGTCCGCGCCGGCGACGAGGACCGCTGCGGCTGGGCGATGGAGAGCCTAAAGACCTCGATGGCGTGGGACGAGCGCGTGTACGGCTTCGAATACGACCTCGAAGTGTTCAACATCGCCGCCGTGTCCGATTTCAACATGGGCGCGATGGAGAACAAGGGGCTCAACGTCTTCAATACCCGCTACATCCTGGCCCGCCCCGAGACCGCGACCGACGGCGACTACGACGGCATCGAGACGGTGGTGGCACACGAATACTTCCACAACTGGACCGGCAACCGCATCACCTGCCGCGACTGGTTCCAGCTGAGCCTCAAGGAGGGGCTGACCGTGTTCCGCGACCAGCAGTTCAGCGCCGATCAAGGTTCTAGCGCCGTGCGTCGAATCGCCGACGTGCGGCGGCTACGGGCGGCGCAGTTCAGCGAGGACGCCGGCCCGATGGCCCACCCCGTGCGCCCGGACAGCTACGCCGCGATCGACAATTTTTATACCGCCACGGTCTACCAGAAAGGCGCCGAGGTGGTGCGGATGCTGCACTCGACGCTTGGCGCAGAGGGTTTTCGGCGCGGCATGGACGAGTACGTGCGCCGGTATGACAACCAGGCCGTCACGATCGAGGACTTTGTCGGCGCTCTTTCGGCCGGTGGCGGCGTCGACCTGTCGCCGTTCACGGCGTGGTACTCGCAGGCCGGCACGCCGACGGTCACCGTGCGAGATGCGTGGGAGCCGGGCCACAATGGTGGCCGCTACACGCTGACGCTGTCGCAATCGACTTCACCGACGCCGGGCCAGCCGGATAAGCAACCGCTGCCGATCCCGGTGCGGCTTGGCCTGATTGGCCCCGATGGGGTCGAGTTGGCTGAGGACACGGTCCGTTTCGACCAGGCCGAGCAGGAGTTCGTGTTCGAAGGCTTGGCGTCTCGCCCGGTGCCGAGTCTGCTGCGCGGGTTTTCCGCCCCGGTGCGGCTCACCGGCCTTGATGATGCTTCGCTGCGGCACTTGGCGGCGCACGACACCGACCCCTGCGTGCGCTGGGACTCGCTGCAGCAGTACGCGACCCATGTGCTGTTGCGCGCGGTGTCCAACGGCGACACGACGCTCGACGCGGGCTTGTCGGAGGCGTTTGGGGCGGCACTGGCGCAGGTCGACGACGACCCGGCGTTCTGTGCCGAGGCGATGACGCTGCCGTCCGAGGGCACGTTGGCCGACGCGATGAAGCTTGCCGACCCCGCCGCGATCCATGCTATTCGCACCACGACTCGTCGCGCGCTGGCAGTCGCGCATGAGACGACCCTGCGCGACCTGCACGCGCGGTTGGCCGACACCGGGCCGTATGTGTTCGACGGCCCGTCCGCCGGACGCCGCGCCGCCCGCAACGCATGCCTGTCCTACATGACGGCGATGGGTGACGTGGCGACCCCCGAGGCGCGGTTTGCGGCGGCGACCAACATGACCGACACGTTGGCGGCGCTGATCGCTCTGGCGACGCTCGGTGGCGAGCCAGCGGCACGCGCGCTGGCGTCGTTCCATGCAAAGTGGCGGTCGGACCCGCTGGTGCTCGACAAGTGGTTCTCGTTGCAGGCGACCGCGCGGCCCGACGCGATCGGCACGGTGCGGACGCTGATGGCGCACCCCGACTTCGACCTGCGGAACCCGAACCGCTTCCGCGCCCTGGTCGGGGCGTTTAGCGCCAACCCGTCCGCGTTCCACGTCGAGGACGGGGCCGGCTACGACCTGGTGGCCAACGCGGTGATCGAGCTCGACCCGGTCAACGGCCAGGTGGCGGCACGCACGGTCGGGGCACTCGCGCGCTGGCGGCGGCAGCAACCGGCGCGGGCGGAAAAAATGCGGGCGGCGCTGGCGCGGGTGGGCGCGGCCCCGGGCGTCAGTCGCTGGACGGCGGAGCAGGTGAGCCGGGCGCTGGCATAGCTACTCGCCGAACATGTAGGCCTGCACATGCAACACGTGCTCGCGTAGCCGGGTGCGGGCGGCAAGTTTGTCGCGTGAGCGGAACGCGTCGATGATTGCGTGGTGCTCGGCCTGCAGCGCCGCCTTCCGCTCGGCGGTCATGTAGCGCGCTTTCAACTGGCCCCACTCGGCCTGCAACCGTACCCGGGCCAGCCCGCGTGCGACCGCGATTACCGTCTGGTTCTGCGTCGCGACCGCGATCGCGTCATGCAGCGCCGCGTCCCAGTGCTCGAACCCGGCGGTGTCGGTCGATCGCTCGGCTTCGTGCAAGCACTCCGTCATACGATCGAGGTCCGCCTGACGGGCGCGGGCGACAACAAGTGCCGCCAGTTCGGGCTCGAAGATCAACCGGCATTCCAGCACGTCGGCGGGGCTGGCGCCGGCGGTGTCGTCGCTCGTTTCGGGCTCGGGCGGTGTTGATCGGAAGGTGCCGCGGCCGACGTGGCGGACGAGCAGGCCGTCGTCCTCGAGCGACCGTAACGCGCGCCGGACGGTGTTGCGCGCGATGCCGTAGCGCTCGCTGAACGCGCGTTCGGTCGGTAGCCGCTCGCCGTGCCGCCAGCGGCCGGCCTGCAATTCGCAATGCAGCGCGGCGCGAAGGCTGTCCGCGTCGCCGCGTTCGCGCGGTTTCGAAACAATGTCCATTGCCGCCGATCAGCCCCGTTGACTTGCTGAACCATTTATGGCCCAGATTCTAGGCTGACAAGGCCAGCGACTATGATTGGCGCAGAATTGGTTTAGGGAGGCGGAGTGGGTGAAACTCGCGACGATCATGCACGAGGGGCGGCCGACGGTGGCCGTGGTCGATCCGGATCGCGGGTGGTTTTGGCCGTTGGTCGGCGACATGGCGGGGGCCATCGCACGGGTTGGCGGCATTGCCACTCCAGACTCGCCGGGACTGCCGCTGGATGCGGCCAAGCTGCTCGCGCCGATTGCCGCACCACCCCACAACATCATGTGCGTCGGCAAGAACTATCTCGCTCACGCCCACGAGTTCACCCGCAGCGGGTTCGATGCCGGAGCCCGCGCCGACGACGCGATACCCGAGTTTCCGATCATCTTTACCAAGCCGTCGAGTGCGATCTCCGGCCCGTACGACGACATCCCGCTGTGGCCCGGCGTCGACGCGGCGGTGGATTACGAGGCGGAGCTGGCCGTGGTGATCGGGCGCGGCGGACGCTTCATCTCGCGCGAAAACGCGATGTCGCATGTGTTCGGCTACACCATCCTGAACGACGTCACCGCGCGCGACCTGCAACGTCGGCACCAGCAATGGTTCCTCGGCAAGGGTATCGACGGCTTCGGCCCGATGGGTCCGTGGATCACCACCGCCGACGAGGTGGACGGGGCTTATCTGCGCGTTACCTGCACCGTGAACGGCGAACTGCGCCAGGACAGCAGCACCGCCGACCTGATCTTCGACATTCCCATGCTGATCGAGACGATCTCGCGCAGCATGACGCTGGCGCCGGGTGACGTGATCGCGACCGGCACCCCGGTCGGCATCGGCTTCGACCCGCCCCGGTTCCTGCGCGACGGAGACGTGGTCGAGATCGCCATCGAAGGACTCGGTCACATTCGCAACACGGTGCGCCGCATGGCGGTCGAGGGGATCGCGCGATGAAGCTGTTGATCGAGGAGTTCGGCGGCAAGGGCGACGCGCTTGTCATGGTGCACGGCCTGGGCGGCAGCACCAACACGTGGTTTCCGCAGTCGCAGGTGCTGACACGCGATTTGCGGTTGATTGCGTACGACCTCGCCGGCTCCGGGCGCTCGCCGGTGCGGGACGGTATCTCGGTAGAAAGCCATGTCGGCGATCTGTTGGACGTTGTGGAGCAGGCCGGCGGTCGGGTGCATCTGGCGGGGCATTCGCTCGGCACCATCGTCTGCCAGCATTTCGCGGTGGCGCACCCGGAGCGGGTCGCGAGCCTGGCGCTGCTGGGCGCGTTCCCGCAACCGCCCGAGCCCGCCCGCCACGGCCTGCGCGACCGGGCGGCCAAGGCGCGGGCGGAGGGCATGCGCGGCATCGCCGACGCGGTGGTGGCCGCCGGGACGGCCGACGACACCAAGGTGAACCAGCCGGCGGCGGCGGCCTTCGTCCGGGAAAGCGTGATGGCGCAGCCGCCGGAAGGCTATGCGCGCAACTGCGAGGCGCTGGCCGCGGCACATTCGGCGGACCTGGCCAGGATCTCGTGCCCGACGTTGCTGCTGACCGGCGACCAGGACCGCACGGCGCCGCCCGACGTCGGCCGCGCCATGGCCAGCGCCATCCGTGGCGCCGAGCACCAGATGCTGACCGCGTGCGGTCATTGGCCGAGCGTCGAGCGGGCCAAGCAGGTGAATTACGCGATGACCGTGTTCTATGCCCGGCAACGCCAGGCCGCCGCATGAGCGCCCGCATCTTCGTCTGTGTTACCTGCAGCCGGTACGCGCCGACGCCGGCCGGTGAGCCGACGCCCGGCCAGCGGCTCGCGGACGCCATGCGACGTGGCGGAAGTGCCGTCGCAATCCGCACGGTGGAATGCCTGAACGGCTGCCCGCACCCGTGCGCGGCGGCGTTGCGGACGCCGGGCAAAACCATCATCCGGTTCTCTCGTCTCGGCACCGATGACGTGCCGGACCTGCTGGAGACGGCGGCCCGCTACGCCGAGAGCGTCGATGGCGACATTCCGATACCGGCAACGCTACAGCCCAAAGTGTCGGACCGAGTGAGCATGCGGGCAAGCTAAACCAAAAGGGGAGCCGAAGATGTCCAGGACGCTATTCACCGACGTGATGATTTTCGAAGGCACCAGCAAGGACCTGGTGCCGGGCGAAGTGCTGGTGCAGGGTAACCGCATCCACGCCGTCGCGGGGCCGGGCGAAAGCTTGCCGCGCGAGGGCGTCACGGTGGTCAGCGCCGGCGGCTCGACGCTGATGCCGGGCATGGTCAACACGCATTGCCACCTGACCTACAACAACGGCACGTCGGTCGCCGAACTGACGGCGCTGCCGGTCGAGGAGCACGTGCTGCTGACGATGCACAACGCCAAGCAGGCGCTCGACATGGGGTTCACCGCCGCGATCGGCGCCGCGTCGGCGAAACCGCGCCTGGACATCGTCATCCGCAACGAGATCAACAAAGGCAAGATCCCCGGGCCGCGCCTGCTGGCCGGGTCGCCAGAGCTCACCGTCACCGGCGGGCTCGCCGACGACAACCAGCTCGAGGCGAAGCACCCGTCGATCTCGATCATCTGCGACGGCCCGGAGGAGTTCCGCAAGACGGTGCGGACGATGATCCGCGAGGGCGTCGACCTGATCAAATTCAACAACTCCGGCGACAGTTTCTGCTACCCCCGCATGGCCGCCTACGATAACCCGATGACCGACGCCGAGGTCGCCGCGATCTGTGACACCGCGAACAACATCGGCAAGCGGCTGGCGGCCCACGCGCACGCCGACAGCTCGGTGCGCCAATGCATGAAATACGACGTGGAGTTCATCTTCCACGCGACGTTCGCGACCGACGAGACCATCGAGATGCTCGAGCGGGTCAAGCACAAGCACTATGTCTCGCCCGCCATCGCCGCCCGCTACAACACCACATACGAGGCGAAGGACTGGGGCATCACCACCGACGTCGCCGAGATGATCGGCAACAAGCGCGAGCTCGACGAAGGCATCAAGGTGATGCGCAAGATGAAGGCGGCCGGCATCAAGATCGTGCCGTTCGGCGACTACGGCTTCGCGTGGCTGCCGCAGGGCACCGAGGCGCGCGACCTGGAGCATTTCGTGAACTTGTTCGGCTACGAGCCGTGGGAGACGCTGCGCGCCGCGACCGCGTGGGGCGGCGAGGCGTGGGTCGGCAAGTCGGGCGAGAAGATGGGCCGGATCGCGCCTGGCTATCTGGCCGACATCCTGCTGGTCGACGGCAACCCTTTGCTAGATTTGAGCCTGTTGCAGGACCGGCAGTCGCTGCTGGCGGTCATGAAGGACGGCCAGTTCCATAAGCCGTTCCAGGGCCGCGTCGTAGCCGAGCAGCGGATCGCCGCCGAATAGCCGTGCGCCTCTTCGCGACGGTGACATTGAACGGGCTGGCGCTGGCCTCGCTCTACTTCATCGTCGCGAGCGGCTTCACGCTGATCTTCGGCCTCATGCGCGTGGTCAACATGGCGCACGGGTCGCTGTATCTCCTGGGCGGCTACGTCGGCTACCAGGTCCAGCTCGCGACCGGCAACTGGCCGTTAGCGGTCGCGGCGGGTGCCGCGGCGGCGGCGGTCGTGGGGTTGGCGTTGCAGACGGCGTTGTTCGGCTGGATGCAGGGCCAGGACCTGCGGCAGGCGCTGGTCGCGATCGGCGTGTCGATCGTGCTGGCCGACGTCATGCTGGCGCAGTGGGGCGGCACGACCTACCAGCTTGCACTACCGCAGGTGCTGCACGGCTTCGTGCCGGTGCCGCTGGTGCACCGCTACGCACTAGGGCGGCTGGCGCTGATCGGCGGGGCCGTCTCGATCGGTGTCGGACTGTGGCTACTGCTGTCGCAAACCCGCATCGGCGCGCTGATCCGGGCCGGCGTCGACGACCGGCAGATGCTGGAGGCGCTCGGCGTCGACGTGCCCCTGGTGTTCCTCGGCGTGTTCGCGATCGGCGCCGCGCTGGCGGGCTTGGCCGGCGTGGTCGGCGGCACGGTGCTGTCGCTGGCGCCGGGCGAGGACGCGCGCTACCTGCTGTCGTCACTGATCGTGGTCATCGTCGGCGGCATGGGGAGCATCCCGGGTGCGGCGATCGGCGCCGTGCTAGTCGGGCTCGCGGAGAGCTACGGCCTCGCCTACGCGCCGACCTACAGCGTCACGTTCACCTTCATGATCATGGTTTTAGTGCTTGCGGTGCGCCCGCGCGGGTTGCTGGGAAGGCCGGCGTGAGGTGGGCGCTGCTACTGGCTGCAGCGTTGGTCGCGTTCCCATGGCTGGTGAACGACTTTTGGGTGTTGCAGGTGGGCGGCCGGAGTCTGGCGTTCGGCACCGTCGCGCTGAGCCTGATCTTCCTCGCCTCGCGCGGCGGCATGCTGTCGCTGGCGCAGCTGGCGGTGGCGGGGGTCGCCGGCTACACGCTGGCCTATTTCTCGGCACCGATGGCAGGTGCCGGCGTGGCACTCGGGTTCGCCGTCGCAGTTCCGCTTGCGTTGGTGATGGCGACCGCGTTCGGCTTGCTGGTCGGCGTGGTCGCGGTCCGCACCGAGGGCATCTACACGCTGATGATCACGCTAGCGATCGCGATGGGCGTCTATTATCTTGCGTTGCAGAACTACGCTCTGTTCAACGGTTTCACTGGCTTCACCCGCGTGCCCGCCCCGATGCTGGCGGGCATCGACCTCGCGCGGCCCGTGCCATTTTTCTACTTGAGCCTCGCGTGTGCCGCCGGCTGTTATGGTTTGCTACGCTGGATTACCGACACGCCGTTCGGCCTCGCGTTGCAGGCGTCGCGCGACAACGCGCGGCGGCTACAGGCGCTCGGCTACCGCGTGGCGCACATCCGCATCGCCGCGTTCGCACTGGCGGGTTTCGTCGCCGGGGTTGGTGGCATCCTGAACACCTGGCTCAACGGCTCGATGTCGCCCGGCTCGATCGCGCTTGGCCCGTCGATCAACGTGCTGATGGCGGCCGTGCTCGGCGGCCTCGGCGCACCCGAGGGCGCCTACCTCGGCGCGTTGCTGTTCGTGCTGGTGCAGAGCTTCGCGATCTACGTCGTGCGGCCGGAACGCTTCAACACGGTGATCGGGCTGGTGTTCATCGCCGTCGTGGTATTCTCTCCCGACGGCGTGCTGGGCCTGCGCGGCGCGCTGCGTAGCGGTATCGGCAGACTTCGCCGCTACGGCGCGGGGCGGCTGCCGAAGCTGCCGCTGGATATAAAAACAACGTTGGGGAACGACCATGCTGGGTAGACGCGAACTCGGACTACTGTCGGTCGCCGCCATCGCCGCGACACCGCGACGCGCCCGCGCGCAGGCCGGCGACACGATCCGCATGGGCGGGCTCGCAACCCTCGAGGGTCCGTTCGCCGAGCCGGGCAAGGACAGTTTTCGCGGGTTGCAGATGGCGCTCGACGAGGTCGGCTCCACGGTCGCGGGCAAGAAGATAGAGCTGTCGCGCGCATCGTCGGATGGCAACCCCGACGTGGCGCTGGCCTCCGCGCGCCGACTGGTGGAACAGGATAAAGTACAGGTGTTCATCGGCCCGCTGTCGGGCAGCGAGGGCATCCGCATTAAGGACTACGCCAAGACCGCGCCGAACGTGACGTTCCTCAATGGCTCGTCGGCGGCGATCGAGACGACGCTGGTCGAACCCGCGCCGAATTTCTACCGGTTCAGCACCGACGGGGCGCAGTGGACGGCGGCACTCGGCGGCTACCTGAAGCAGGCGAAAGGTTACAAGAAGATCGTGCTGGTGTCGGAGGACTACTCGTTCCCGTATGCCCAGATCTTCGGGCTGATGGGCACGTTCTGCGCCGGTGGCGGTCGCGTCGAGAAGAAGTACTTTGTCCCGATCGGCACCAAGGACTACAGCTCAGTGATCGCGCAGTTGCCGGAGAAGGGCGAGGTCGACGCGATGTTCGTCGTGCTCGGCGGCGCGGACGCTGTGAACTTCCTCGGCCAGTATTCCGAGGCGGGCGGCGAGTTGCCGATGATCGGCGGCTCGATCACGGTCGATCAGTCGGTGCTGTCGGCGAAAGGTCCGATCCGGTCGCGGCTGCCGGGCGTGTTGTCGTCGGGACCGATCTCGGACAACGACGACAGCCCGGCCTGGCGCGCCTTTGTCGACGCCTACAAGAAGAAGTTTCCGGACGGCTTCACCTCCCCATCGCTGTTCGCGTTCAGCTACTACGTCAACGCCAAGGCGGCGCTGCTGGCACTGCAGCAAGTCGGTGGCGACCTGTCCGACGGCGGCGTGAAATTCCGCAAGGTGCTGGATACACTGCGGTTCGACACGCCGACCGGGCCGGTGTTCCTGAACAAGAACCGACAGGCGGCGGCGACCATCTTCGTCAACGAGATCGTCGAGCGCGACGGAGCGCTGATCACCAGCCCGGTCAAGCGGATGGAAGGCGTGGACCAATTCCTCGGCCTCGGTGAGGCCAGCTACGCAAAACTCGGCGATCCCTCGCGCGACAACCCGGCCTGCCCGTGACCGACGCGCTCCGCCTCGACGCGGTGTCGCGTCGGTTCGGGGCGTTGACCGCGCTGCAACCGATCTCGCTTGCGTTGCCCGCCGGCGAGCGCCACGCGATCCTGGGGGCGAACGGCGCGGGCAAGACCACGCTGTTCAACCTGATCGCGGGCGACCTGCGGCCGAGCGGCGGGCGGATCGCAATGTTCGGCACCGACATGACCCGGCTTGCGACCTGGAGGCGCATCCGGCTCGGGCTGCGGCGGACCTACCAGACGTCGCTGGTGTTCGGCGGCCTGACCGTGCGGCAATGCCTGTTCCTCGCCGCGCGCGGCATTCGTGGACGGCGGTTCGCGGTGTTCTCGAGTGCCGCGGCAGGCGTCGAAATGACCGAGGCCAAGCAGCTGGCCGAACGGGTCGGGCTCGACACCCGGCTCGACGTGTTGGCCGGCGAGCTTTCGCATGGCGAGGCGCGCCAACTGGAACTCGGGATGGCGATGGTCGGCGAGCCGCGCCTGCTGCTGCTGGACGAGCCGGCTGCGGGCCTCTCGACGGGCGAGCGGCGCAATTTGCTGACGCTGCTGCAGGCGTTGCCGCACGCGATCACGCTGCTGCTGATCGAGCACGACATGGACATCGCGTTGCAGGCGGCCGACCGGATCACGGTAATGCACAACGGCGCCTACGTGGTCTCCGGTACGCCGAACGAGATCGCGGCAAACCCGACGGTGCACGACATCTACATGGGCCGGCATGGCCGCTGACGCGATGCTCAGCGTGCGCGACCTGCACGTCTTCCGGGGCGCCAGCCACATCCTACAGGGGATCTCGCTCGACCTCGGCGTGCGGCCGCTGGCGATCGTCGGGCGCAACGGCATGGGTAAGACGACGCTGTGCCAGGCGATCATGGGTTTGCTGTCCACGCGCGCCGGCAGCATCAGCGTTGGCGGCCACGACATCACCGGCGCGCGACCCTATCGCGTCGCGCGCGCCGGCATCGGCTACGTGCCGCAGGGGAGACGGATATTCTCGTCGCTATCAGTCCACGAGCACCTGATGATCGTCGCGACACGGGGCGGCTGGACGCTGGAGCGGGTCTACGAGACCTTCCCGCGTCTGGCGCAGCGGCGGCGCAACGGCGGCGCGCAACTGTCTGGCGGCGAGCAGCAGATGCTGGCCGTCGCCCGCGCCTTGCTGCTGAACCCGCGTGTGCTGGTGATGGACGAGCCGACCGAGGGGCTGGCGCCGGTGCTGGTCGACCAGTTGGTCGAGGTGCTGCGGCGGTTACCGGAGTCCGGCGTCGGGCTGCTGCTGGTGGAACAGAACATTGCCGTCGCGACCGAAGTGGCGGATCGTGTGCTGGTGATGGTCAACGGCACGGTGGCGCTCGAGACGGCCAGCGCCACGATCGCCGCCGACGAGGCGATGCAGCGGCGCTACCTCGGTGTCACCACCGCCGCGCACTGAGGGGGGCTGAACCATGGCCGTGTATGTCGCCGGAACGCTGGACACCAAGGCCGCCGAGTTGCGCTACGCCGCCGGGCTGATCCGCGCGGCGGGTGTCACGGTGGTGATCGTCGACCTGTCGACGATGCGGACGGACGCCGAGGCCGACGTATCGGCGACCGAGGTGGCGGGCTGGCACCCGGACGGGCCGGACGCGGTGTTCTCGGGCGATCGGGGCCGTTCGGTCAGCGCGATGGCGGTGGCGTTCACCCGTTTCATGGCGTCGCGCGACGACGTGGCCGGGCTGCTGGGCCTTGGGGGCTCCGGCAACACGGCGCTGGTCACGACCGCGATGCGGGCGCTGCCGATCGGGGTGCCGAAGCTGATGGTGTCGACCGTCGCCTCGTCCAACGTCGCCCCGTATGTCGGGCCAACCGATATCGCGATGATGTACTCGGTCGCCGACATGGCCGGCCTGAACCGCATCTCGCGCGTGGTGCTGGCGAATGCCGCGCACGCGATGGTGGGCATGGCGCTCGGCGAGACCCCGGCGGTCGCGGCCGATAAGCCGGCGGTCGGGCTCAGCATGTTCGGCGTCACCACCGCGTGCGTGAACCAGGTCGTGGCGGCGCTGGAGCCGGAATACGACTGCCTCGTGTTCCACGCCACCGGCACCGGCGGGCAGTCGATGGAGAAGCTCGCCGACTCCGGGCTGCTGCGCGGCCTGATCGACGTCACCACGACCGAGGTGTGCGACCTGCTGGTGGGCGGCGTGTTCCCCTGCACCGACGACCGGTTCGGCGCGGTGATCCGGTCCCGGCTGCCGTATGTCGGCTCGGTCGGCGCGGTCGACATGGTCAATTTTGGCGCGCTCGGCACCGTGCCCAGCCAGTTCGCCGGCCGCAACCTGTACGTGCACAATGAGCAGGTGACGTTGATGCGGACGACAGCCGATGAAAACGAGCGGATCGGCCGCTGGATTGGCGAGCGGCTGAACCGCTGCGACGGCCCGGTGCGTTTCCTGCTGGCGGAGGGCGGCGTGTCGGCGCTGGACGCCCCCGGCATGGCGTTCTTCGATCCGGCGGCGGACGCGGCATTGTTCCGGGCGATCGAGGACACCGTCGTGCAAACCGATTCTCGGCGCGTGATCCGACGGCCGGAAAACATCAATGTGCCGGCGTTCGCGCAAGCCCTCGTGGAGCAGTTCCACGCCATCGTGGAGCACTGAGCGATGCCAGCGATCTCGCGTGCCGAGTTGCTCCAGAAATTCCGCGCGATGGTTGCGCGCGGCGAACCGATTGTCGGCGGCGGGGCCGGCACCGGCCTGTCGGCCAAGTGCGAGGAGGAGGGCGGCATCGACCTCATCGTGATCTACAACTCCGGGCGCTACCGGATGGCCGGGCGCGGCTCGCTGGCGGGGTTGATGGCATACGGCAACGCCAACGACATCGTGGTCGACATGGGGCGCGAGGTGCTGCCGGTGGTGCGTCACACCCCGGTGCTGGCGGGCGTCAACGGCACCGACCCGTTCTGCATATTTTCTGAATTCCTCGGCCGGCTGCGGACGATGGGCTTTTCCGGCGTGCAGAACTTTCCGACGGTCGGCCTGTTCGACGGCACCATGCGCACGAACCTCGAGGCGACCGGCATGGGCTATGCGCTGGAGGTCGACATGATCCGGATGGCCGCCGGCATGGACATGCTGACCACGCCGTACGTCTTTGACCCGGATGAGGCGCGGGCGATGGCGGGCGCGGGGGCGGACGTGATCGTGGCGCACATGGGGCTCACCACCGGCGGCAGCATCGGCGCTGCGCACGCGCCGACGCTGGACGACTGCGTGGCCCGCATCGACGCGATCGCCGAGGCGGCGCGGGCGGTGCGTCCAGAGGTGCTTGTCATCTGCCACGGCGGGCCGATCGCGATGCCCGACGACGCGCAATACGTCATGTCGCGGTGCAAGGGCTGCGACGGGTTCTATGGCGCCAGCAGCATGGAGCGGTTGCCGACCGAGCGCGCGTTGGTCGAGCAGACGCGCAAGTTCAAAAGCATTACCCGCGGAGCAACCTGATGGCCGTAGCCTATGCGAGCACCGTGATCGACGCGCCGGTCGAAGCGGTCTGGGCGACGGTGCGCGACTTCGGCGCCCTGTCGACGTGGGCACCGGGGGTGACGGAGTCGTGGATCGAGGACGGGCGAGACCCTGACAGCGTCGGTTGCATCCGGTCGCTAAAACTCGGCGATGGCGCGCCGGTGCGGGAGCGGTTGCTGGAACTCGACGATTGCCGCTACCGCTTCGCCTACAACTTCGAGACGCCGGCGTTCCCGGTCGAGAACTACCACGCGACGTTCGAGCTGATCCCGGTGGTCGACGGCGACCGCACGTTCGCGCAATGGAGCGCCACGTTCGACGAGGCCCCGGCGGACCGGGGCAAGTATGTCGGCATCGTTTCCGAGCAGGTGTTCGCCGGCGGGCTGCGGTCGCTGGCCGACACGGTGGTGGGGCGGCCGATATCGGATGGCGCGGTGCGGTGGCTAGGCCACCGGCCGGCAAAGGTGTTCGCGTCGTCGGTGATCGAGGCTGGCATCGACGCGGTGTGGCATCGCATGCGTGATTTCGCGAGCATGTCCGAGTGGCATCCGGCGTTGCGCGACATGCACATGCTGGACGGCGCGCGTGCCGACAAAGTGTCCGGCCTCCGCGAGTTCGCCCTGGGCGACGGTCAACTCCACGAACAGCTCACGCTGATGTCGGACGCCGAGCACGCGTTCCGCTACCGAATCCTGAAAAGCCCGAATCCGTGGTTGAACTATAACGCGGGGGCGAAGCTATATCCGGTGACGGCGACCGGACAGACGTTCGCGGTCTGGACGGCGGACTGGGTCGCGTCGCCGAACGACGACGTGTGGCTGATCCCGCTGGTGCGCGACGAGGTGTTCCAGCTCGCATTCACGACGCTCAGCGGACAGCTCGCAGCCGCGCGCAAACCCTCGTTGTAGGCCGCGACATGCGCCGCCTCGGGGTCGGACTGATCGGCTCGGGTTTCATGGGCCGCACTCACGCGTTCGCGTTCAACGCGGTCAACCGGGTTTTCTCGCTGCCGGTCACGGCGGACCTCGAAGTCCTGGCCGACGTCAGCGCGGACGTGGCCACGCGCGCCGCCGCGACGCTCGGGTTTCGCCGTGCCACCGGTTCGTGGCGCGAGCTGGTCGCCGACCCGGCGGTCGATATCGTCGCCATCACCACCCCCAACACGCTGCATGGCGAAATGGCGCTGGCGGCGCTCACGGCCGGCAAGCACGTCTATTGCGAAAAACCGCTCGCCCCCACGGTGGCCGAGGCGCGCGCGATGACGCAGGCCGCCGAGCGCGCGGGCGTCGTCACCGCGGTCGGCTTCAACTACCTCAAGAACCCGATGCTGAAACTCGCGCGCGACGTCATTGCGAGCGGCGGCATCGGCGATATCCGCACCTTTCAGGGAATCCATGCGGAGGACTTCATGGCCGATGCGTCGCAGCCCTGGACGTGGCGGCTCGATCCAGCGGGCGGCGGCGGCGCGCTGGCCGACATCGGCAGCCACATCATCGCGACCGCGCGTTACCTGGTGGGGCCGATCGACCGCGTGCTCGGCGATGTGGAGACGGCGATCGCGGCGCGTCCGGTGGCGCCCGGCGCCCTGGAACACCGGCCGGTCGAGGTCGACGACGTGGCGCGGGCGCATGTGCGCTTCGCCAATGGTGCCACCGGCTCGATCGAGGCGAACTGGATCGCGACCGGCCGCAAAATGCGCCACGACTTCGAGATTTCCGGCAGCAAGGGCGCCATCGCGTTCACCCAGGAGCGGTTTAACGAGCTGCAACTCTACCGCAGCGACGATCCCGCGGACCGACGCGGCTTCCGCACGATTTTCGCCGGGCCGGTGCACGAGCCGTATGGGGCGTTCTGCGTGGCTGCCGGCCACCAGCTCGGGTTCAACGACCTGAAGACGATCGAGGTGCGCGACTTCCTGCTCGCCATCGCCGGCGAGCCGCGTGGCCACGCCGATTTTGCTGAAGGCTTGGCCGTGCTGGAGACAGTGGCCGCGATCTACGGTTCGGCTCGCGAGGGGGGTTGGAAGCAGGTCGCGACGGTCATCCAGTCCGACCAATCACCAGGTCACGTTATCATGTGACGGGAAGTTTGCTGCCGGAACGACTTGGGCAGATACCATCGAGAAAATCGACAAGGGAGATGATCCGCATGGAAACGCCCGTCAACCATGGATGGTGTTGAAAAAAGGCGCTTTCCTGCGAAAGCATCCAGAGGGTTGGCGTCAGCCGGTGCTGCCCTCATCCCGTCGCGGGTTGAGGGAGCGGGATCAGTTTGGCGAGCTTGCGGAGGTTCTGGGCGGTTGCGGCGA